>Ga0189274_100060_pt1 | contig 137959 bp, 130 predicted proteins | sample N5B1minimetaG_FD_130323 | JGI IMG/M metagenome (GOLD analysis project Ga0189274, IMG submission 130323) | Marine microbial communities from the Costa Rica Dome - N5 B1 mini metaG | ecosystem: Environmental > Aquatic > Marine > Oceanic > Photic zone | place: Costa Rica: the Eastern Pacific...
CAAACTCTTCATTGTATTTCCTTGAATGTCTGTCCGACACCCGAAAACACGAGTCCCCGCATCAAAATGGTTCTTTATAATTCTTACGCTGTCGTTACAATATGTATATGAACTTGTTTGTTTCACTCGAACCGACAATCAAAATCAATTTCTTATCGATTCCACCTCTTCACCTATTCGGTAAAGCGGGTGCAAATTTACAACTGTTTTTTTATTTGGCAAGGTTTTTTTGAAAAAAAATTCAAAACATTTTTTCGACCTCAAAAACAGTGTTTTTACATGAACTTTCCCCTTACACACCTTGGTGTTTTTCGGGCTGCAAATGTAAAATGCTTTTTTTGATTACACAATGCTTTGCTCTATTTTTTTCTGTTTTTTTCTATTGCCAAAAACAGTCTTTCAAAATGCCTGTGAACGTCTCCAAAAAACAAACCCTTTGTTGTTTTTGGGGCTGCAAATGTAACACCATTTCAAGAATAAACAAGATGTTTTTTTAATTCTCCCAACAACATGTCGTCAATCAACTGAAAACAAAGCAGATAAAAATACAATTTTTTTGAAAATTTCAAAAGCTGCATTCGTTTTCAACCGTTTCCTTTTACAAATCGATCACAATCACCTTTCGATACCAGGAAAATTAATGTTTATATAGTAAATAGGTATTGCAGCATCTATACAAGGTATTATCTTTGTCGTCTTGAAAATAAAACTTAGAAGTTTAAACAACATGATAAAGATCACATTGCCTGATGGTGCTGTAAAAGAAGTCGAAAAGGGAACTTCTCCCTTTACTGTCGCCCAAAGTATTAGCGAAGGGCTTGCCCGAAACGTTATTTCTGCAAAGTTCAATGATACAACGGTCGAGACTTCCACCCCATTGACCACAGACGGTGCATTGACTCTTTACACTTGGAAAGATGCTGAGGGCAAAAAAGCATTTTGGCACTCTACATCCCACGTAGTCGCCCAAGCTTTGGAAGAGCTTTATCCTGGAATTAAGCTAACCATTGGTCCGGCCATTGAAAACGGATTTTATTATGATGTGGATTTTGGCGATCATACCATTTCCGAAAAAGATTTTCCGAAGATAGAGAAGAAAGCTTTGGAAATAGCCCGAGGCAAGCACGACTATAAAATGAGAAGCGTATCCAAAGCGGAGGCTCTTTCTTATTATAAAGAACAAGGGAACGAGTATAAGGTTGAGCTCATTGAAAACCTTGAAGATGGTTCCATAACATTTTGCGACCATAGCACATTTACCGACCTGTGTCGAGGAGGGCATATTCCGAACACAGGCATTATAAAAGCAATTAAGCTTTTGAGCGTTGCCGGTGCTTATTGGCGCGGCGATGAAAACAATACACAGTTAACCCGCGTTTACGGTATTTCTTTTCCAAAACAGAAAGAATTAACGGAATATCTTCAGCTCTTGGAAGAGGCCAAAAAAAGGGACCATAGAAAATTGGGGAAAGAACTTGAGCTTTTCACATTTTCACAAAAGGTTGGCCAAGGCCTCCCTTTATGGTTGCCCAATGGAGCAGCATTACGTGAACGCTTGGAGCAATTCCTTAAAAAGGCACAGAAGAAAGCCGGTTATGAAATGGTGGTGACCCCACATATTGGCCAAAAGGAACTTTATGTTACATCCGGTCACTATGCCAAATACGGTGAAGATAGCTTTCAACCCATACATACACCAAAAGAGGACGAAGAGTTTTTATTAAAACCCATGAACTGCCCTCACCATTGCGAGATTTTCAACAGCAAACCATACAGCTACAAGGATCTGCCAAAACGCTATGCGGAGTTTGGCACAGTATACAGATACGAACAGAGTGGTGAACTGCACGGCCTTACCAGGGTAAGGGGTTTTACTCAAGACGATGCGCACATTTTTTGCACCACCGAGCAATTGAACGACGAGTTCAAAAATGTTATCGATCTTACCTTATATGTACTCAACTCATTGGGTTTTGACGATTTTACGGCCCAAGTATCCATAAGGGATATGGAAAATCCCGACAAATATATTGGCAATGCCGAAGATTGGGACAGAGCGGAGAGCGCAATTATCAACGCTGCCGAAGAGAAAGGTTTAAACTACATAATCGAAAGTGGTGAAGCTGCGTTTTATGGTCCAAAACTGGATTTTATGATAAAAGATGCCCTCGGCAGAAACTGGCAATTGGGCACCATTCAGGTTGACTATAATTTACCGAAGCGATTTGACCTGACTTACAAAGGCAGTGATAATGAACTGCACAGACCGGTAATGATCCACCGTGCGCCCTTTGGCAGCATGGAACGATTTGTTGCCCTATTGCTGGAGCATACCGGAGGAAACTTCCCGCTTTGGTTGATTCCGACACAGGCTATTGTACTGCCCGTCAGCGAGAAACACGAAAAATATGCGGAAAAAGTTTTGAATTCGTTAGAAAATCACGAAATTCGCGCGCTCATTGATAATAGGAACGAGACGGTAGGGAAAAAAATCCGTGAAGCAGAACTCAAAAAAATTCCATTCATGATCATTGTCGGTGAACAGGAAGAAGAGTCTGCTACCATTTCTGTTAGGCGTCATGGCGGCGAAGATTTAGGAAGTCTAAGCGTTAATGCTTTTTCAGACTTGGTAACTACTGAAATAAATAGTACCTTAAAGTCGTTCTAAAAAATTAAGTTTAATTAAAAAGTTTACGTCATAGCAATTAGAAGAAGATTTAGACCCCAACCCAGGAGGGAAAACAAAAACCCTCACAACATCAATGAAAAAATAAAAGCCCGGGAAGTACGTCTTGTCGGCGATAATGTTGAAATGGGTGTTTACCCCATATCAAAAGCTAGGGAAATAGCAACCGAACAGGAATTGGACCTGGTAGAAATTTCACCAAATGCCGAACCCCCTGTTTGTAAGGTAATGGACTATAAAAAGTTCCTTTACGAGCAAAAGAAACGCGACAAAGCCATGAAGGCCAAAGCGAGTAAAGTGGTCGTAAAGGAAATTAGATTTGGCCCACAGACGGATGATCATGATTACGATTTCAAGAAAAGACACGCAGAGAAATTCTTGAAAGACGGAGCCAAGTTAAAAGCCTATGTATTCTTTAAAGGACGTTCCATCGTTTATAAAGATCAAGGCGAAATATTGCTTCTAAGGTTGGCACAGGAATTGGAAGACCTAGGTAAGGTTGAACAAATGCCAAAATTGGAAGGCAAGCGAATGACCATGTTCATCGCACCCAAAACAAGTAAAAAATAAAACCGAACATAGTTCGGTCTAATAAGCGGAGTTAAATACTAGGAAAATGCCTAAGATGAAAACAAAATCCAGTGCCAAAAAGCGTTTTAAGCTTACCGGTTCTGGTAAAATCAAAAGAAAGCACGCTTTTAAGAGTCACATTTTGACCAAAAAATCTAAAAAGCGAAAGCTGAAGTTGACCCATTCCACTTTGGTTCACAAAGCGGATGAGGACAACATCAAAGAACAGTTACGTTTAAAATAATTGTTCACCGGTACATTATTTATTAACCATGGAGTCGGGCCAACCAAGTCCTCAAAAATTGAGGCGCCTGCTACAAAAAAATGACACATTATGCCAAGATCAGTAAATTCAGTTGCTTCACGAGCTAGAAGAAAAAAAGTGATGAAGCAAGCCAAAGGTTACTTTGGAAGACGTAAAAACGTTTGGACGGTAGCCAAAAATGCGGTAGAAAAAGCAATGCTTTACGCTTACCGTGATAGAAGAAACAAAAAGCGTACTTTCCGTTCGCTATGGATCACCCGTATCAATGCTGGTGCTAGAATGCACGGAATGTCTTACTCTCAATTTATGGGTAAAGTAAAAGCCAATGGAATAGAGCTTAACAGAAAAGTTCTTGCCGATTTGGCCATGAACCACCCAGATGCCTTCAAGGCAATCGTTGAGAAAGTAAAGTAAAAAGTTAATATAAACTTACCCCGCTTATTTTAAGATCCCGCCTTGTGCGGGATCTTTTATTTTATATGTGTTCTCCACTGGGCAAAAACCGATACGACTTCATTTATTGACCATAAGCGGTAACCACCAATTGCCGGCCCGAAGCTTGGTTACGATGTTCGCACAGATAAATACCTTGCCATATACCCATGTTCAATCTTCCCTGGGTTATAGGAATCTGGACCGAAGTCCCCATTAGGGAGGCCTTGATGTGAGCAGGCATATCGTCCGGTCCTTCGTAAGTATGCACGTAATACGGTGCATTTTCAGTTACCATGGTATTCATGTGGCTTTCAAAATCTGTTCGAACCGTGGGATCGGCATTCTCGTTGATCGTTAAACTGGCCGAAGTATGCTTGATAAAGACCTGCAAAAACCCAGTGTTTATCTTTCGGAGTTCAGGCAAGGCATCAAGAATTATATCCGTAATCAAATGGAATCCTCTAGAATAAGACCGTAGTTGTATTTCTTTCTGATAAAAATTCATGCCAAAAAATTCTCTTGCCCGAAATTAATATAAAGTTTACCAAAACTACCGGTGCTATCTGTGAATATAAAATACCTTTGTGGCTTAACTATTTTACATGGATTTATCACAAATTAAGATGGTGGTCACCGATATGGATGGGACCCTATTAAATTCCAATCATGAGGTAAGCCCCCGTTTTTTTGAAATATATCAAGAACTCAAAAAGAAAAATATTGCTTTTGTAGCAGCGAGTGGCAGACAGTACCATAGCATGGTCGATAAATTGGATTCCATCAAGAACGAAATTTTGATAATTGCCGAAAACGGGGCCCTGATCAAAAAACAGGAACAAACCTTGCTCTCGACCCCAATTAGCACATCCGAAGTACACCGCATCCTGGACACCGTGCTTCCTTTGGAGCATGTACATCCTGTGCTATGCTGTCAAAACAATGCCTTTGTAGGTGGTACTTCCAATGAGTTTATAGACATGCTTCGTGAATACTATTCGGAGTTTGAAATAGTAGATCACCAAAAACAAGTGGATGAAGAGGTCTTAAAAATTGCCATCTACCATTTTGAGAGCTCCGAAAAGCACATTTTTCCTCATGTAAAACATCTGGAACGCGACTTAAAAGTCAAGGTCTCAGGTGCCAACTGGGTCGATATTTCCGACTTAAACGCACATAAGGGCTATGCCCTGCAAAAGGTAATGGATCAATACAATATCTCTTCCAACGAAATAATGGTATTTGGGGACTACAACAACGACTTAGAAATGCTTCAATTGTCGGATTATAGTTTTGCCATGGCCAATGCACACCCCAATGTGCTAAAAACAGCGAAATACACAACCAGTAGCAACGACGATTATGGTGTGGAGCGCATTTTGGAAAAACTCCTCTAAGATTTTCTGACCGGATTCTATTTTTTTATATATCTTTATGATTAGCAGTTGATTACGTCGACTGCAACTTCCCCCGTTTTTTTAAAAAATCAATCGTATGAAAAATATAGCATACGCAGTGGTCCTTGTATTTCTTCTTGCCGGTTGTGACAACAAAATCGTCGAATCCCAAATCGATCATGCCAAAGACGCTGCCCAAATTATTGAAAGTATTGATGCTTGGGATAAAGCCTGGGAATCGAAAGATCTTCAACTTGCAATAAAATATTATGCCGATGAAATAGACTGGACCAATGCCTTTGGTGATAGGGCACGATCCAAGGAAGATTTACAAAAACTCTTGGAATCGATTTTTGGATTGAATTTTGTTATGTCCGGAGAAAACAATTATGGAGCGAACGATATCCGTTTTCCAAATGATTCCATTGCCACGGTACGAACACAAAACATCCGTACAAATCAAAAATGGCCCGATGGAACACCCATGGACGACAGGATAATCAACCACTTGAGGGTATATCAAAACATAAAGGGAAAATGGTTGATCACCGATCACATGATCAGTCAGGCATGGCCAAAAAATAAACCGGTGGATAGTCTCACCATAAAAAAGTAATCAAAACTATTTCCGGCTTGGCACTGCAGAAGCACTTTCCAATTAATTTTATGATTCAGCAATAGGATAATTTGTACCTTAAGGTCATTGTTAACCAAACACCAACACTATGGCATCACTAAAAAAAGAAGACATTAAACAAGAGGTTTTTGACCTATACGACAAATATGCCCACAATCAGTTAGATCGTAGAGAGTTTATGGAGAAGCTTTCCGTTTATGCCGTAGGTGGCATCACTCTGGCATCCCTGCTCAGTTTTGTGATGCCCAATTATAAGGACACCTTGACCGTATCTCCCAATGATCCGGAATTGGATTCCAAGTTCATTACTTATAATTCCCCAAAGGGCGGTGGAGAAATCAAGGGGTTGTTGTCCAAGCCAAAAAACAGCTCCGGTAAAATGGGCGGTGTAGTTGTGGTGCACGAAAACCGAGGCCTTAATCCCTATATTGAAGATGTGGGAAGAAGAGCTGCCAAGGCAGGCTTTATTTCGTTGGCTCCGGATGCCCTCACCCCACTTGGAGGCTATCCCGGAAATGATGACGAGGGAAGGGCGATGCAACGAGAACGGGACCGTAACGAGATGTTGGAGGATTTTATCTCCGCTTACGAATATCTCAAAAACCATGAAGACTGCAACGGTAAAGTGGGGGTAGTCGGCTTTTGTTTCGGTGGATGGATTTCGAACATGATGGCCGTAAAAGTGCCGCAATTGGCCGCCGCTGTTCCTTTTTATGGCAGTCAGCCCAAAGAGGATAAAGAAGTGGCCCAAATAAAAGCCCCCCTATTAATTCATTTTGCAGGATTGGATGAACGGGTAAATGCTGGTTGGGAAGACTACGAGGCCAAATTAAAAAAATTCGACAAAGCATACGAAGCGCATTTTTACCCCGATGTCAACCACGGGTTCCATAATAATACCACCCCCCGTTTTGATGAGGCATCAGCCAATTTAGCGTGGGAAAGGACCATAGATTTCTTCAAAAAGCACTTGAGCTAGGTCTTTTGCTTCTTTTTGCGGGCAGCAGGGAACAAAACGTTGTTCAAAATCAAACGATAACCGGGCGAAGTAGGATGCAGTTCCAGCTCCGTTTTTGGGTCTCCTACCCTATGCTGGTAATCTTCCGGATCGTGACCACCATAAAAAGTAAAGAAACCCTTTCCTTTAATACCATGGATATACCTGGCCTCTCCATTGATTTTGTTCTCGCCCAAAACCATAACGGTCGGTTTGATCTGCGCTCTGGTGTAGGCTGTTGTTTGCCCCATAAACCCTTTTACCAAACTTGTATGGTTTTGTGTTAACATAGTGGGCACCGGATCCCATTTAGCGGAAAATTCCATCAACGAAAAGTAATCTGATTCCTTGGGGACATTGGCCCGCTTATTTGTCATATCGATGGATGAAAACTCGTAACGGATGGGGTTTCGTTCTAAAGTAAAATTGGTGAAGGCGAATGTATTGTTGAAATTAAGTTTGGCCTGATAATTCGCATCCGAAGGATCCCCATCGAACATAGGTTCGCAAATATCCACATCTTCTGCTGCCAGGGCAATATCAAAACTATCGGTCGCGGAACACATGGCAAACATAAACCCACCTCCGATAACATAATTTCTTATTTTTAGGGCCACTGCCAATTTCTGATCGGAGACCTTGGCATAGCCGAGACTTTTGGCCAACTCTTCTGCCTTCTCCTTATCTCTGATGTACCATGGTGCTGCACGGTAATGTCCGTAAAATCGGCCGTATTGACCTGTAAAATCTTCATGGTGGAGGTGCAGCCAATCGTACAAGGCCAGTTTATCTCCTAAAACCTCGGTATCATAAATGGTTGTATAGGGAATCTCGGCATAGGTAAGCACCATGGTAACGGCATCGTCCCAAGGTTGGTTTCCCTTTGGGGAATACACGGCAATTTTTGGTGCTTTTTCTAGGATTACCGCATCTTGATTTTGGGAAGGACTGGAAATGTCATCCAAGATTTGCTCGGCCTGTGCGTCGGACAAGATCTCAAAGGAAACACCTCGAATTTGGCATTCCTTTCGAATGGCATCTCCATCGGGCAAAATAAAGGAACCGCCCCGATAATTGAGCAACCATTGCACTTTTTGTTGTTTGGAGAGTACCCAATAGGTTATTCCGTAAGCTTTTAAATGATTTTTCTGCCCTTCGGCATCCATTGGAATCAGAATAACGGAGGCTGAAGTTTTAAAGAAAAAAAACAAAATAAACATGTAGGTGAGATTTCTCGCATACGCTCGAAATGACACTTTGGAAAGTAATTTTTTAAAACGGCACGTCGTTATCATCTGGGTCATTACTGTTCATTGCGCTACCGAAAGCATCGTCCGCACTCGGAAGATTTGGTGTCGCAAAGGGATTTTCTTCGTCCGCATTCATCTTCGATTGGAATTCGAATGGGGAATCAAAGTCATCCAAGTTATCAAATTTACCCAGAGCACCCACAAATTTTAACCTAATATTTTCTAAACCACCATTACGGTGTTTGGCCACAATAAATTCTGCTTGACCTTGGGTCGGGGTGCGTTCCTCATCGTCCCACTCGTCAATTTTATAATATTCCGGTCTATAGATAAAGGATACAATATCCGCATCCTGTTCAATGGCCCCGGATTCCCTCAAATCGGAAAGAATAGGTCTTTTACTACCTCCACGGGTCTCCACCGCTCGCGATAACTGGGACAGTGCTATTACAGGAACATTAAGTTCCTTGGCCAATGCCTTTAGGTTACGGGATATGGTAGAAATCTCCTGTTCACGGTTTCCTCCTTTTTGGCTACCCCCTGCGGTCATCAACTGCAAATAATCTATTATTATAAGTCTAATTCCGTGTTGGGATGCCAATCGCCTGGCCTTGGCACGAAGGTCAAATATGGACAACGAAGGGGTGTCGTCTATAAACAAAGGCGCCTTTTCCAGGGTCTTTACCTTAACGTTCAATTGTTCCCACTCGTGTTTTTCCAATTTACCGGTCCTCAATTTTTCGGAGGACAATCCTGTTTCGGAAGATATTAAACGAGTAATCAACTGTACGGAGGACATCTCCAAGGAGAAGAACGCCACTGGAATTTCGGAATTCACGGCAATATTACGTGCCATGGAAAGCGTTAATGCCGTTTTACCCATACCAGGTCTTGCCGCAACAATGATCAAATCACTGGGTTGCCACCCGGATGTAAGTTTGTCCAATTTATCGAATCCTGATGGGATACCGCTAAGCCCTTCCTTATTGGAAATTTCCTCTATTCGCTTTTTGGCCTGTATTACCAAATTCTGTGCAGTTTCCGCAGAACGCTTTAAGTTGCCCTGCGTTACCTCGTACAATTTTGCTTCGGCACTGTCCAACAGATCAAAAACATCGGTTGCATCGCTATATGCCTCTTCAATAATGTCGTTGGATATTTTAATCAGGCTTCGTTGGATATATTTTTGAAGGATGATCCGCGCGTGAAACTCGATATGTGCGGATGAAGCGACCTTTTGGGTCAGTTTTATCAAATAAAAGTCCCCGCCTACCGCTTCTAGTTTCCCATCTTTCTTTAACTGTCCCGAGACCGTTAATAAATCCACTGGTTCAGAAGATTCGAACAACTTGAAGATGGCTTCATAAACATATTTATGGGAATCCTTGTAGAATACGTCTGGGTGCAGAATATCGATTACTTCATCAACTCCTTTTTTATCGATCATCATAGCCCCCAATACAACCTCCTCTAAATCAACTGCTTGAGGCGGTATTTTACCTCTTTCAAGATTGATCAGGGCAGATTTGTCCACTCGATGTCCTACGATAGGGCTAGGTTTTTCCATGAATGCGAAAGTAGCTAATTAACCTTAAGTTAACTTTAAATTAGATGAATACGATTTCCACAGGTACTCAACAATTGGATTGTTGATAACTTAAAATACCTGTTAATAACATAAAAAAAATTGAGGATAAAACCTAAAGAAAAAGGTGAACCCCCGAAAAACAAGATTTATTCACTAAAGACACCCATATTCGCATATTTATCCATGCGAGCTTTCACCAATTCTTTTGGTGATAACTTTTTGAGCTCTTCGAAATGTGACGAAATTTTGTTCGCGACGGTTTCAAATGTTTTTTCTCTATTGGCATGTGCTCCGCCCAATGGTTCTTTCACTATCTCATCGACCAGCTTTTGTTTTTTCATATCGGTTGCGGTCAACTTCAGTGCATCGGCGGCCTGCTCTTTAAATTCCCAACTCCTCCAAAGTATGGATGAACAGGATTCTGGGGATATAACGGAGTACCAGGTGTTCTCCAACATCAGTACTTTGTCTCCTACTCCAATGCCCAGTGCACCTCCCGATGCTCCTTCACCAATAATAATAACGATGATCGGTACTTTAAGTCGGGTCATCTCGAGAATGTTGCGGGCTATGGCCTCACCTTGCCCCCTTTCCTCTGCCTCGATACCTGGGTAGGCTCCCGGAGTATCTACAAAACATACTACTGGGATTTTGAACTTTTCTGCGGATTTCATCAATCTAAGTGCCTTTCGGTACCCTTCCGGATTGGCCATACCAAAGTTTCGGTACTGGCGCGTTTTTGTATTGTACCCTTTTTGCTGACCAATGAACATGTAACTCTGGTCCCCTATTTTTCCAAGTCCGCCTACCATCGCCTTGTCGTCCTTTACATTTCTGTCACCATGGAGCTCCAAAAAGGTATCTCCACAAATGGCTTTAATGTAATCCATTGTATAAGGTCTACTGGGGTGTCTTGACAATTGTACTTTTTGCCAAGCAGTTAGGTTTTTATAGATGTCCTTTCGGGTCTGATCAAGTTTCTGTTCGATCTGTGTGCACGTTTCGGACACGTCCACATCACTTTCCTCCCCTATGATCATACACTTTTGAAGTTGCTCTTCAAGTTCTTTGATGGGGAGTTCAAAATCTAGATATTCCATGGGAAGTCATTTATTTTCACAAAAAACAATGGGGACAAATATATAACATTATGGCTTACTCGCATGAAATATGCAAATGTTTTAACTTCAGCCCTATAGATCAAATTTGATGGTTTATCGCTTAGCTTTCATGAGCATATAAACGGCAAAAACACCAAAAAGTAAGTTGGGAATTACCACAGCGAGCAATGGTGAAAAACCAGATTGTTCCGCCAGGGTCCCAAATACTTTATCAAAGAAAATATATACAAAGGCCACTCCTATACCAAAGGCCAGGTTAAGCCCCATGCCCCCTCTTCGCTTTACCGAGGAAACGGCAACGGCTATTACGGTAAGAATAAAGGCAGCAATAGGTAATGCCCATCGTTTGTATTTTACCAGGACATAAGCATTAATATTGGACGCTCCCTTTCTGCGCTGATCTTCAATAAATTCGTTCAATTCAAAAAGGTTTTTGGTCTCGGCCACGTAAGAAACTGGCGTTAAATCGTCTATTTTGAAGGAGAAAACCGTATCGAGTCGCCTTTTGGCATCTATAAACTCCCTTTCGTTCAATATGGTTCGTTTTTCGTAATTGGTGAGTCTGTAGATACTATCGTCCTCGACCCATCTAATGTTACTTGCGAAAATTTTGTAGTCCAACTTTCCAATGGAATCAAAATGCTCGTAGGTAAAATTGTAACCGATCTGACGGTTGGGATCAAAACTGCTAACGTAGATATAATCGTTCTCGTTCAACTGGTTAAAGATGTTCTCCGTTACCCGGTCTCGTTTTCCCTTTTTAAAATATTTATATTCAAATTCGTTGAACCCGATACTGGCATGGGGCACAATGAACATACCCATCATAAAAATAAGAATGGCAACCAAGGTAGCGCCCACAAAATAAGGGCGCAAAAACCTCCAAAAAGATACGCCTGAACTTAAAATGGCCACAATTTCGGTGTTGCTTGCCAGTTTGGATGTAAAAAATATTATGGACAGGAAAAGGAATATGGGCAACAGGAGGTTGCCGATCACTAAAGTGAAATTACCGTAGAATACGATGACCTCGGACAATGGGGCTTCGTTATCTATGATCTTACCAATCTTTTCGGCCAGGTTGGCCATGATCCCGATAGGCACAAACAACAAGAGCATCCCCATAAAGGTGATCAGGTAGCGTTTTAAGATGTATCTATCGAGTATGGTAAACATTACAATCTTTTATCCATTTGACGGACCATTTTGGTTTTCCACTCCAAAAAATCTCCGGCTAAAATACGTTCTCTAGCGGTACGTACCAACCATAAATAAAATCCAAGGTTGTGAACCGTGGCAATTTGTTTGCCCAAATATTCGTTGGCAGCAAATAAATGGCGCAAATACGCCTTGGAATATTCGGTGTCCACATAGGTAATTCCCATTTCATCAATAGGGGAAAAATCGTTTTCCCACTTTTTGTTCTTGATGTTGATGGTACCATGCGCCGTGAACAACATTCCGTTCCTTGCATTTCGGGTGGGCATAACACAGTCGAACATGTCCACTCCCAATGCAATATTCTCCAATATATTGATCGGTGTACCAACTCCCATCAAATATCTTGGTTTATCTTCTGGTAAAATATCGCAGACCAATTCAGCCATTTCGTACATTTCCTCTGCAGGCTCGCCCACGGATAAACCACCGATCGCATTTCCTTCCGCTCCTACGGAAGCAATGTATTCTGCCGATTGCTTTCTTAGATCTTTATACGTGGAGCCCTGCACAATGGGAAAAAAACTTTGAGTATAATCATAGGTGTATGGCAGCTTTTCCAGATGATTGATGCATCTGTCCAACCACCGGTGCGTCATGTGCATAGATCGCTTCGCGTATTGGTAGTCACAGGGATATGGCGTGCATTCATCAAAAGCCATGATAATGTCGGCGCCAATGGTCCGCTGTATTTCCATTACGTTTTCGGGCGTAAAAAAGTGATTGGATCCATCAATATGGGATTTAAATTTTACGCCTTCCTCCTTTATTTTTCTGTTGCCCGATAGTGAGTATACTTGGTAGCCACCACTATCCGTCAATATAGGCCTGTCCCATCCCATAAATTTATGGAGTCCCCCTGCCTCTTTCAATATTGTGGTTTTGGGTCTTAAATAAAGGTGATACGTATTCCCCAAGATAATATCGGGATTTATCTCGTCCCTTAATTCTCGCTGGTGCACGCCCTTTACGGTGGCAACCGTTCCTACGGGCATAAAAATAGGGGTCTGTATAGTTCCATGGTCAGTTTCCAGTTTACCTGCCCTGGCCTTGGTCTTGCTATCCGTTTGTAATAGGGTAAAATCCAATTGTTTGTTTTAAAACCGCAAATATAACCAACTCAGTTTCGCCAATCCTTAACAAAAAAATAAAGTTTCCAACCGCTTATATGCCGACCATTGTGTTTTAGGCACTTGTTTTCCACAAATAATGCCAGTACATTTGATGCTTAAATTAGAGACACCATGCCGAATACGCAAGAATTACAGGACCTGGTAGTACAGGTAAGAAGGGATATTTTAAGAATGGTGCACAAGGTAAATTCCGGACACCCCGGGGGATCTTTGGGCTGTACCGAATTTCTTGTTGCCCTCTACAACGACATTATGGATTTAAATGATGGTTTTGATATGGATGGAATCGGAGAAGACCTTTTCTTCTTGTCCAATGGCCATATTTCACCGGTCTTTTATAGTGTTTTAGCTCGGAGAGGATACTTCCCTGTTGAAGAATTGAACACATTTAGATTAATCGATTCAAGATTACAGGGCCACCCCACCACGCACGAAGGATTGCCCGGGGTCCGTGTGGCGTCCGGATCTTTGGGTCAAGGCATGTCTGTAGCCATCGGTGCCGCACTTGCAAAAAAATTAAATGGTGATGATCATTTGGTATTCAGCCTTCATGGCGATGGAGAACTACAGGAAGGACAGAACTGGGAAGCGATCATGTATGCGGCCGGAAATAAGGTCGACAATTTGATCGCTACCGTTGACCGCAATGGCAAACAAATAGATGGTGAAACGGAAGACGTACTTCCGTTGGGCGATGTCGCAGAAAAATTCAGGGTATTTGGATGGGACGTCATCGAACTGGAAAACGGCAACGACCTTGATGCCGTAATTGCCACCTTGAACCAAGCTAAGAGCAGAACTGGAAAAGGAAAGCCTGTTTGTATTGTGATGACAACCGAAATGGGCAACGGAGTAGACTTTATGATGCACACCCATGCATGGCACGGTAAAGCTCCGAACGATGAGCAATTGGCAAATGCATTGGAACAAAACCCAGAAACTTTAGGCGATTACTAATCTTAGAATCAGAAACAATGACTAAATATACAGATCAAGGAAAACAAGATACGAGAAGCGGATATGGCACTGGTATGACGGAATTGGGGAGAACCAATCCAAATGTAGTAGCCCTCTGTGCCGACCTTGTAGGCTCCCTTAAAATAGAAACTTTTATTAAGGAAAACCCTGAGCGTTTCTTTCAAGTAGGTATTGCCGAAGCCAATATGATGGGAATTGCTGCAGGTCTGACCATCGGCGGTAAGATTCCTTTTGCATCCACGTTCGCAAATTTTGCAACAGGGCGGGTCTACGATCAAATTAGACAATCCATCGCATATTCGGACAAAAATGTAAAAATATGTGCCTCTCACGCCGGACTAACCCTAGGTGAAGATGGTGCAACACACCAAATTTTGGAAGACATCGGCCTTATGAAGATGCTACCGGGAATGACGGTCATCAACCCATGCGATTTTAACCAAACAAAAGCTGCCACCATTGCCATTGCGGAGCACCATGGTCCGGTTTATCTCCGTTTTGGAAGGCCCAAAGTGGCCAACTTTACTCCAGTGGACCAAAAATTTGAAATTGGAAAAGCTCTAATGCTCAACCAAGGGTCCGATGTCACCATAATCGCAACGGGACATTTGGTTTGGGAGGCCCTAATAGCTGCCGAAGCATTGGAAAACCAAGGTATATCGGCAGAAGTGATCAATATCCATACCATAAAACCTTTGGATGAAAAGGCAATTTTGGATTCCGTTAAAAAAACCGGATGCGTGGTAACGGCCGAGGAACACAATTATTTGGGAGGGCTTGGTGAAAGTGTTTCCAGAGTTCTGGCATCGCATAATCCTGCCCCACAAGAGTTTGTGGCAACTCAAGATACTTTTGGGGAAAGTGGCACTCCAGATCAGCTTATGGAGAAATACGGATTGAACAATAAAGCCATTGAAGCAGCCGTTTTAAAAGTGTTGAAGCGAAAATAGTTTCGATACGATATTCCTTTGGAATATTTTTTCAACCTTTTAAAAAACAACACTTATGAAAAAAACTTTTTTAGTAGCAGTTTTTGCTCTAATCGGAACAACGGTAATGGCCCAAAGTGGCTCTGGTTTTGGTATCAAGGCCGGTTTATCCTACAACAAGAACGGTGATTTGATCAGTTCGGTCGGGGATGGCGGTTCCGACATTGTGGAAGGAGCCGAAGGTAAGGCCGGTTATCATTTTGGGTTTTGGGGCAAATTGGATTTTCCTAAAATCTATTTGAGACCTGAATTGGTGTATTCCAAAACCAAGAGTTCGTACGAGGTCGCAGGTGATTCCCAGGATTATGATGTTTCCAAATTGGATATGCCCGTTCTTTTAGGATATAAATTGATAGGCCCACTACATATTTTTGCCGGTCCTGCTTTCCAATATACGTTGAACAACGATTTGGGCGATCTTGAAATTGAAGATGTAAAAAATGATTTTACCGTAGGTTTAAATGCCGGTGTCGGCGTTAATTTGGGAAAATTGGGACTCGATGTTAGATATGAAAGAGGCTTCTCGGAAAACGAAGCTGAATTTATTGATGCAAATGTTGCCAATGTCGAAGGAAGGGTAGACTCCAGGCCTTCCCAAGTTATCTTTGCACTATCGCTCAAATTATAGGAATTGTTTTGACCATATAAAAAAAGCCCTGTTGGTATCAACAGGGCTTTTTTATATTCTATTTACATCTATTACCGATCAATTGATATTGGGATCTAAATAATCCGGTGTACCATCACCATTCGAATCGGGATAGGGCAGTATAATATTGCCGTTCTCATCAGAAATTTCCTTTCTGGTCGAAACTCCGTCGCCATCATCGTCCGGGTCACGGAAGTTGGCAACCGGACTAAATCTTTCTTCATCGGCATTGGTATTATCATCCAGCAAATAACCATTTCCGTTCACATCTTCCAAAATGGACGGAATGCCATCATTATCGCTGTCGGTATCTTCCACATAAAGGCCTAGTTCTATTTTAAAAAGCACCGGCGCATAGGTTCCAGCAGTTCCTACTGTACCATTGAACGCGGCCAAACCAGATGGCATAACAATAATGCCCAAACCACTATTGTTGATTTGATAGGTACCATCGGGATTATCCACCACTTGGTCGGTAGTCCCTGCTTTCATATTGGAAATGCCATTAGCGTAGCCCCTGTATGTCGAAGGCAACTCCTGCCACGTAAAATCTTGATTTTCATCGAACAGCTCACCATCCAAGGCAGAACCTTGATATCTCACCAATGTTGAATCTGCATAGGTGGGGCTCCCCCCCTCGCCTTCACGAACCTCAATATAGTAATAGGTATGCTCTACATCCGTTTCTTCTTCGCTCAAACCAAATTGGTTGGACGACACCTTTATGGTAAACGGAACCGCATCTTCCATTAATGGTTTCTTGCCCGCATTCTCCCCAGCAATGGTATCGATAACAATTTTATAATCGAAACCTGAAGGAGGGGTATCAAAATCCTCGTAGTTGTAAAAGTGGGTGTTCAAAAACTCTTTGATGGTTTCGTGATCTTCGGTCGCTACTTCGGCCAATAACCTAGGTGGCACCTCAACTACACCGTCATCGTCATCATTGTTACAGGATACGAGAGCGATCGCAAAACATAAGAAAATTGTAATTCCGTACCTCATCAAGTCAATTATTTAGGCGCGCAAGATACAATTTTCCGTTATTTTTGCTTTGTCCATTAACAAAGATTTGCGAAGACATGCGGATAGACAAGTTCCTTTGGTGCGTTAGATACTTTAAAACCCGGAGCATTGCATCCAATGCGGTAAAAAAAGGTCATGTAAAGGTAAACGGAAATGCTGTGAAGCCTTCCCGAGAGGTTTATCCCATGGATAAAATATTGGTCCGAAAAAACCAGATAGATTACCAACTTACCGTTTTGGATCTTCCGGATAGCCGTGTTGGCGCAAAACTGGTGGATATTTACCGAAAAGACACTACTCCCAAAGATGCTTTTGAACACAGTGAACTACTTCAATATGCAAAAAAACATTACCGTAAAAAGGGATTGGGAAGACCTACAAAAAAGGACCGTCGCGATTTGGACGACTTTATGGACGAACCGGAATAAACCGTTTTTATATCTTTGAACCAAGCATAATTTACCATGATAAACCGCATTCTTACCCACGACCAAATTCAGCATATTGCCAAACGAATCGCCTATCAGATCTATGAGACCAATGTGAACGAAAAGGAAATTGTTATCGCGGGCATAAATGGAAGTGGTTTAAGTTTTGCGAAAAAAATAATCGCCGTACTCAAAAAGATTACAGATTCGGAAATTGTGTTGTGCAAAGTGGATATGAACAAAAAAAATCCGTTGGAAAGTGGTGTGAACACATCACTTCCCGAAGCGGATTATCTTAACAAATCCATTGTATTGGTGGACGATGTACTTAATTCCGGAACAACGTTGATATATGGAACCCATCATTTTCTTAAAACGCCCATAAAACAGCTTAAAACAGCTGTATTGGTGAACAGAAATCATAAAAAATACCCTATTAAGGCCGATTTTAAGGGCATTTCCCTATCTACCTCTTTGAACGAGCACATTAAGGTGGATTTTGAACCCAAAAACAACGCGGTATATTTAGAGTAGCGAGAGTATTTTGTTTACCGTAGTATCCGGGTCGTCCCCATTGCAGTCCAAAATATGTTTGGCCTTGGCGTAATAGGGTCGGCGCTCGAACAAATGTTTTCCCACAAACTCCGGAAGTTCGGCATCTTCTATATTTTTGACCAGCGGACGCTTGTCCTTGCCCTTTACTATTCTTTCCACTAAATTGGGAATGCCCAGGTTTAGGTAGATGGAATGATCGGATTTATTTAGGATCGTTTCCATATTATTTCCATAGCAAGGTGTTCCTCCTCCGGTAGAAAGTATGATGGATTCATCTTTATCCAATACTTCGGAGAGTAGTTGATGTTCCAGTTTTCTAAAAAATATCTCTCCGTGTTCAGAAAAAATATTTTTTATCGATTTTTTTTGATGTGCCTCAATATACTCGTCCAAGTCGATAAACTTAACATCTAAATGCCTGGCCAACAATCTTCCAACGGTCGACTTTCCACTTGCCATATATCCTAGTAAAACCAATTTCATGTTTAAGAATTTTATCTGATTTTAAAAAAACACAAATTTATCATTAATTCACCTTGGAAAATAGATTATTGATGTTATATTTGCACCCGCTTAGCCAAACAGCTGGGCACTTATTGAAGACCTGATAGCTCAGTTGGTAGAGCATCTCCCTTTTAAGGAGAGGGTCCTGGGTTCGAGCCCCAGTCAGGTCACTTTTTAAGAAATCCAGTCTATAAATTAAGGCTGGATTTTTTCGTTTATAGCCCGTGAACTAAGGTGTTGCGGTAGATATAAGTGATTTACTTCAAAAGTCAACTTGACAACTTTTTAGAGATTTCAGGTGTCCCATCAGGTGTCCCATCTAAAATATCAGGTGTCCCATTTTTAAATCAGAATTGTATGCCAATTGTTTAACACTAAATCAATTGGTAATGAATCAACAAAAATTACTCGTGCTTTTCTATTTGAACAAGTCCAAAATCAACAAAAAAGGTACTTGTCCAATTAAATGTAGGATTACATTTAGAAAGAAAAGAAAAGAATTTGCAACTGGCGAATTTATCAACCCTGATGATTGGAATGCCAAACAACAAAGAGCAATATCCAACTCCATTGAAAGCCAACAATTAAATACTCAGCTACAAATTATAACGGCAAATATCAAAAAGGAATACCTAAAACTTCAACTATCTGAAACCGAATTTACCACTGAAGATATATTTGGACATTATATAGGTGAGCCCACAAGTCAAGAGAGATATTTAATAGATTATTTTAATGAATTTCTGGTAAAAAAGAAAAAATTGATAGGTATTGATATAGCACCTGCTACTTGGAAAAAATACTATTATGCTTGTGAGCAGACCAAATCCTTTATTCAATGGCAATATAAGAAGCATGATGTCTCATTTAACAAGCTTAACCAGCAGTTTCTAGATGACTTTGAATTCTATTTAAAGACAGAGCTGAATCAACGACAGGTAACAGTGAACAAAACAATTCAACGTCTCAGAAAGCCCATTAAAACAGCTGTTAGCGAAGGTTTCCTGAAAAAAGACCCCTTCCCCCTATACAAACCAGGGAAGGTTTCAAAAAGTGTGATTTTTCTATCTGTGAGTGAACTTGAAACACTGGAGCAATATCATTTTATACAGCCAAGATTAAGTCTGGTCAGGGATTTATTTATTTTCTGTTGCTATACTGGTCTTGCTTATCATGAAATGAGACAATTAAGGTATGAACATATTGTAAAAGGTTTTGACAACAAGGACTGGATCAAGATGGAAAGGAAGAAAACGGGCAGACCTATTTCCATACCGATACTACCCAAAGCAAATGCCATCCTATACAAATACAAGAATGATGGGGATACAGCACTACCAAAAATCAGTAATCAGAAGATGAATTCGTATTTAAAGGAAATTGCTGCCATCATTGGAATTAAGAAGCGAATCAGTCACCATATGGCAAGAAAAACGTTTGCATCCACTGTGCTGCTTTATAATGATGTTCCAATGGAAATTGTTAGTGAATTGTTGGGGCACTCTAGTATCAGTATCACAGAAGACTATTATGGAAAGGTAGTTCAAAAAAGAGTGAGTGATTGGATCACTGAATTGGGAAAGAAATTAAAACATTAATTAGTCAAAAAGCTCATCAGCTTTAATATGAAGACAATCAATAATTGATTTGACTAAAGAAACAGAAGTATTTATTACTCCACGTTCTATTCTGCTTATCTGGGAGATTTCTATATCAAGCTCATTGGCTAGTTCTTCCTGAGTAAAACCCCTTTTCTTTCGCAGCCTTCTCAGGTTTTGACCAAATATAATTAGGAACTCCTTTTCGCTTGATTTGTCCACAGTTTAAAAATCGTGGACTCAACAATTTTATATATAGGCATATATGCCTATTTTTAATTTGAAATTTGTTTACAATGAAAAAAAGCAACGTAATAACATTGGTTATTATTTTAATAGTTAATTACTCATGTTCAATGGGTCAAGACCCGTTAGATATCCCGTCATTTGGGCAAATTGACAAAAATAGCTTTATTAAAGACTTAATTGATTTGGGTCTAGTATTTGAAGGCAAGAAAGACTGGTTGTCGAATGAACCAACTTATGATTATCCATTTGTAGTTAAAGCGGACACATTCAATTTTTCAATCGACTTCAATCAGGATATTTATGGTTTTGGGAAGCTAACCAGTTTTGAACTTAGTTTTTATGAGAAAAATTCAAAAGAGCTAAAAAACATGGTCTATGAAGCATATTCCAATTGGTATGGGACTCCAGATACAATAGAGCAATATAATGTCGAATTGAATCGTAAAACAAGTTCCTTTTTATGGAAAAATCAAAGATTAAATATTCAATACAAAACTGAATCTCTGGGTGAAAATAATTTGGTTCATCAAATATTTTATAAATCATCAAATTTTGAATCCTATAATAAATTCTTAAAAGACTCCATAGAGTCAAATATTAGTATTGAAGAATTGGTAATCGTTAATAATCCTAGACCGAGATGGCGAAAGAGGGGTGATGGAATCTACGAATTTATGTATGATATCAACCCTGCAAGAGGTCAGCCGTGTGATTATCGAATCATTTCCGCCATAAGGTTTAAACTTGTTATAGAGGATGAATTCAAAGAACCTTTATACCTTTCTGATAATCAGACAATCACCTTGGATTTTCCCTTAAAACCCGGAAAGGATTGCAGTCTGGCTGGAAAGGATGATGCTTTTTTTGAATATGACATTCGCAATGGAAAGACATTCAATTTGCTCTACAATAAAAACAGCCCGGAAAGTTTCCTTATAGAAAAGACAAGAAAGTATTCAATAAACAATGAAATTGTACCTTTAGTATGGATTCAATCTGTAGCTTTTACAGATGGAAGCGTACTCAACAGATAGATGCTTCAAAATAAAAAACTTGTAAACCAGATGAGACCCATAGCTTTATTATCAATGGTATTAGGTGTTATAGAGTTGTCAGCACAGGATAATGAAGGTGAGTGGGAGCTATTTTCCAATGAAATAAAAATCAGTAAAGTTGTAAGTAAGAATCTAGATTTTAAGGTTGATAAATTCAGATTCAACTTTATTTGGAGCAATGAATTGAGCTATTCCAACAACATAGGTGTTTATGGAGGAATTCAAGCATTAGACATATACATTGATGACGAGAAAACTCAAACGATTCAAAATATAGAAGACAGAATCGGGTTAGGAGAAATACCATTTGTATTTTATGATTTTAATCTAGATGGAAACATTGACTTTAGTATACCTATAAATGATAATTGGTCTCAATATTACATTTATAATCCAAGCACAAAAAAATTTGTGCATAAAGAGGATTGGGATTTCCTAAAAATTCAAATGATAGATAAGAAGAACAAAAGGTTATTACATCTATCAAAAACCAATTTCCCAGACAATCAAAGCCGAATTATTTATCTAATCGAAGGAGATAGATTGGTTAGACAAAATAAGTAGGGTTGATTTTTTTGTCTTTTTTAAGAGAGCAAATTAATCCAACATCACCCCCCACTCCTTTTTGGTTTTGGGGGATGTCCCCCCATAAATCAATATTAATCCTAAAAATTAAAGAACTATGGTTACAATCGTAGGGTACAAAACCTATTCCAGGGAGGATGGGTCGGAATTTTATGCCTTGGTGGTCCAAGGCGGAGTAGAAGCAGTCAAAAGCCAAGAAACGGGCAGAACTTATCTGACGGCAAGACAAGCCAAGGTAGCATGCACCTTTGACGGAAACACCTGTGAATCACTCATAGGAACCACTTTGGATGGTAAAATCAAGAAAGTTCAAGTGGAACCATATGAATACATGATTCCAGATACAGGGGAACTGGTCACTTTGGAACACAGGTATGAATTTATCAATGAGATAGACCATATTATCGAAGAACATGTATTGGAGGAAGAAGCGGTCGTTTAGAAAACGGAAACTTGAACTAAAAGGGGTTATGGGAAACTATAACCTCTTTTTTTATACCCTCTAATCAAAAAAATTATAATCTATAATTCTAATCAAATGAAACTTACAAAAGCAAAAAGACAGCAACTGAAACTGCGCATTGGACTTAGTGGTCCAAGTGGGTTTGGCAAGACTTATTCTGCCCTTTTAATGGCATATGGAATGACCAACGATTGGTCAAAGATTGCAGTAGTGGATACAGAAAACGGGAGCTCCAATCTGTATTCGCACTTAGGTGATTTCAATGTATTGACCTTAATGGAACCATATAGTCCAGAAAGATACATAGAGGCATTAAAGGCATGTGAACAAGCAGACATTGAGGTAATCATCATTGACAGCATCACCCATGAATGGCAAGGCAAGGGAGGTTGTCTGGAAATCCACGAAAAGCTGGGAGGACGTTTTCAAGACTGGAGCAAGGTTTCACCAAGACACCAAGCCTTTATTGATGCTATATTAAACTCCAAAGCCCATGTAATTACCAGTACAAGACGAAAAATTGACTACTCTTTAGATGTTTCAAACAACGGCAAGACAAAAGTCGTCAAACATGGGACAAAGGAAATAACCAGGGAAGGTTTTGAATATGAACTAACGGTCAATTTTGAACTCATCAATGATAAACACCTAGCAAAAGCCAGTAAGGACAGGACGGGCTTGTTCATGGACAGACCAGAGTTTGTAATCAATGCTGCTACTGGTAAAAAGTTGATGAACTGGTGCAACGAAGGTATTTCTGTTGACAATGCAATCAAGGAGATTCAAGAAGCTACCACCGTAGAGGGCTTAAGGCATTTATACGCCAAATACAGCGCGTTTAAACAACAAATACACCCAATGGTACTGAACAGAAAAACAGAGCTGGAGAACCAATCTATCATATCAAATATAACCCCTTAAAAAAGCTGAAATGAATACTTTAATCAATCACATAGCAACAGCACAAAACAATAGCCATAACCAAAGAGGTGAATCACACTTTATTGAAGCCAACACCCAAAAAGTGGGTTTGGAGCATTTAACAAAAGATTGCATCGTTCCAGTTTTCTCCAAGGATAACGAGACTACAATAAGTCACCATGAGTTTATAAACTCTGTTGAACATGTGGTCAAGGATATTTTCCATGGAGAGGAAATCCTAAAACCCAATATAAGGGTCAGCCATGTCATCAAAGGAAGAGTACCTTCCGCAATTGGAAAACCTGTAAAGGAACTTATGGGGCACGAAAAGACTATTTATTATGAAAGGTGTGCCTTCATAGTGGAAGTGCCGTCCATTCAAAGAGAAATAGGAGATAATCTGTTGTCACTTACAGTAGGAGGCGTTCGGGCATACAATCAAGAAAACTTGTACAGCAAAAAATCAATGGAGAAATTTAAGGTGTTTATTGGATTCAAAAACCTGGTTTGCACCAATTTATGCATTAGCACTGATGGTTTTTCCAATGAACTGAGGGTAAGCTCCCAAGATGAATTGAAGGAGAAGGTAATGGAATTGATCAATGGTTATAATTTGGAAAACCACCTAAATAAACTTAATCAGTTACAAAACCATTATTTGGATGAAAATCAATTTGCACACTTTACAGGACGGCTGAGAATGTACCCATTTCTAGACAAGGAGGAAAAGGAAACCATTTACCCTAGTAAGTTGAATGATGGACAGATTACCAAAGTAGTCAGGGATTATTATGAATGTCAAAATTTTGGAAGAGAACCTGATGGGACATTAAACCTATGGAAACTGTATAACCTGTTTACCGAAGCCAACAAATCATCTTATATCGACAATAGCTTTGAGCGAAATGTCAATGCATTTGAACTTATGCAAAACATAGGCTTATCCATGGAAATGGGAGAAAAGAACTGGTACCTGCATAAATAATATCATAGCTATTTTAATCTATGAACAAAAAGAGATTATCCGATATTCTACGATATAGCCGTTCAGATGAAATCTTGGTTGTTGACACAGAGAACAGAGTGGCGGTGTTTAAATGCCCATTTAATGTATTGGCATTGGAAGATGTTGGGGAGCTCTTGAAACAACACATTTATGAAGTGGAACAGGTTAAAATCACACCAAAGTTGGTAACGCTTTTTATAATAGATGGAAAGGCGTATTACTACTATCATTTTGATATCATTATCTAATGGAAATGGGGTTATGCTGTATTACATTTTGAGACGGTTTCCCCTTGAACAAAAAACCACTGAAAATGTATTTAAGTACTTCAAATAGGTGAATTGGCATCCCGTAAATTTGATTTTGGGGTGCCAAACCACACCAAAACATGGGTCAATCTTTTAATTTATGACCTATAAAGCTTCACGAAATAGCTATTAAGAAATCACATTGCTATCAATTTAAAGATTGAATCCGTTGACTTTAGGGTGTCTGATCTCATATATTGGGGGGACTTCACAAATATCCTAATAGGTGTTCTGATTAAACAAACTCAAGTATCAGAACACCAAAATAATAGATTCGACAACTTAATATTCCTAAAACGACCTGTTATTGAGATTAGATGATGCAATGGTTTATTGACTATTCACCATTCTCCTATACAATTAATTACTAATAAGGTCTTTAGGACTATCAGAATAAAAAAATTAAAATATGCGAAAGAAAAGCAATGATGTTGACATGTGTAATAATGTATCACATAGACAACAAAAAAATGAGGAACTACCTCAATTTAAAAACAACTACCAAACCAACCAATACACCTACAATTATGTTACTGAAGATGAAACAAAGAATCAAACGGAAGAAACCCCTTTAAATTCTAGAGGTTCGGAAGGTTTTGTTACGTCTATTGACTGGGAAACCAATGACACTTTTCCGACATTTCTAGCTGAAGCAACCAAGGTGTTGATTCCAAAAGGAGTCAAAAGAAGCCTTGAACGCCTACCCAAAAGAGTACTGTCATGTATAGATGAAGACAAAACCCTTGCTGTGGAAAAGTGTTTGATGACAGTATCTAGTCTTACATCAGCCCTATTTATGGACGATTCCGATAGTTGGAAAGCCTTGAACTCTGGTGTCCTCCATAAGCAATTAAAAAAAGATAACGACAACACTTTTATTTATCCAAGAGTATTGGAAGCATTACAGTACTCAACATCGAGTACGGAACCAATAATTGAATCAAAGAAAAACTCCGAGGGTAAAGAATCTTATCAAACAGGGGTGATTTCCAAACAATATAGATATACAAGTTGTTTTAGGCACAAATCGTTGTCAAGCTATGAGTTTAAGACAAAGGAATGCATTACCCAGCGAAGGAAGTACCAATATAAGTTGTTGGCAGAGGCATTAAACAATGTAATCGGAACTAATCTGTTGAACGTTTATCCGCTAATAAATCTACCTTCGGAGGAAGATATTAATTTAAGGGCAAAAGAGTTGATAAAGGAAAACTACCACTCTAAAAAAGGCAAACTACTAACCTTTTTAAACCACAGGAAGAAAGGTGATTTTCCCGATGACGTTGAAAGGAGTTTTGTGGAAGATAATATTAAACAGTTCAATTACCTAACACAGGAAGGGTTTTTGACTCCTGTAATTGGTAATGACAGGTCAGGTGGCAGAGTGGTCGATAGCTTTAATTTAATGCCTTCATGGATACGCATGATGTGCACAATAGACGATGAAGAGATTGTTGAGTTGGATTATTCTGCACTCCATCCCAATATAGCAATGACAATTTATCAAGGAAAGGAAAAGTATCTGACCCACCAAAAGGTGGCTGAAAGGCTAAACTGTGACTTATCAATTGTTAAAAAGGAACACCTATCATTTTTTAACAAACACCCTAACGATATGGAGAAGAGTATACTTTATGGGTATTACCAAAACCGTGAAGACGAAATGCTAGCTAACCTATTAATGGATAAAAAGAAATGGGGTTACCGTAATACATCAAAGAGGCTTTTTAAAAAAGAAGTAGATATCATGAGTCAATGTATCAAACGGATCAACGACAAGGGCATTTATGTCATTTATGTTTACGACGCATTGTATTGTAAAAAAAGTGATGTTGCTATTGTTAAAACCATAATGAACGAAACAATACAACAATTTGGGGTTTATACAATTGTAAAGAGCTCCGAACTGGAGAAGTCAAATAATGTTCCTGGATATATTTATAAGGTTGAAAATATTGAAAATGGGATGGTTTACATAGGTTCAACCACCAAAACTCTGGAAACAAGGAAAAAGGATCATATTAAAAAAGCATATAAAGGGGCTGGAAGCTTATTTCATGAAGCAATAGCAACATATGGTCCTGATTCTTTCAAATGGGATTGTATTGATATAGCAAGTACTACGGATGAACTTGCACTAAAAGAAAAGAAATATATTGCCAATTATAATGCATACGGAAATGGCTATAACAATGATTGTGGTGGTGGATTCCAAAAGACAATCTACCAATTTAACAGTGAGGGTTTATTGGTCGGGCAATGGAAGTCACTAAATGAAGCCGCTTTAAAAGTATTGGGCACTGAAAAAGGCATTTCAAATGCATGCTTAGGCTACAGTAAAAGTTATAAAGGATATTATTGGAGTTATGACAAGAATTTTACTGTTCCAGAAGATTTAAGAAAGAAAAAGGTTTGTCAATACAATTTGGAAAACAAATTGATTCGTTGCTTTGATTCCGTAGCTGAGGCAAGTAGATGCAGGGGATTAAGCAAAAGCGCTATTTCTAGAGTTTGTAGAGGTGAAAGGGACAAATCAGGTGGATATATCTGGAGATATGTTTAATAAAATTGGGCAGCAGCAATGTTGCCCTTTTTCTTTTTAATTTACCCATAAAAGATTACTATTTTTAAGGTTTAATAAAGAGAGACGAAATACCACCTATATGTCAAAATCAATAGACAACTTAAAATACTTCCTTAAAGAAATGTTCCAATTCAATGAAAACGATTTGGACTTCGGAATTTATAAAATATACAACCTAAAGCGTAAACACATTGAAAGTTTTATCGATGGTGATGGCGTAAACGATTTAACACCTACAATCGAAACCATTTTAAAGGAAGTCAATCTCGAAAATCAAAAGACAGATGCTATTGAGTTATATAACTTCTTAAAGAATTTAAATCAAGATAAGCTATTAGAAGACCCAGAAGCTAATTATAAGCAATTAGAATTATTTATAGGTACAGAACAAGATGAGGGTAAAAAAGTTAAACTGACTGAAACACTAAATAACTTATCTAAATCAGAAGGAATAACAGACGAACTAAAAGACAAAATCTACAACCACATTCTTGGTTTCTTCCAAATGTATTATTCTAATGGCGATTTTGGATATAATGACCGAAGTAGAGATTTATACAAAGTACCTTATGAAGCAGATTATAATGGCAGTGATACAATGTTCCATTGGAAGCATAAAGGGAGTTTATATATAAAAACAGGCACGTCTTTTAATGCTATAAAGTTCGACTTAAATGGAAAGAAAATTGAATACCGTTTAGAAACCAATGTACATAGTGAAGATGAAGGCACAAGCCAAAACAACAACAAAGACAGTCAATTAAAACATTACCGTTTTGATAGAATAGAAAAAGTAAAAGACAAAACGACTAATGAAGACGTCTATCAAGTCATTTTTAATCTATCCGATGCATCAACTTCCAAAGTAGAGATTTACAAGGCGATTTATAAGGAAGTCTTTAATGAAACCGATATTGACAAATATTTGAAATATGAGAATGAAAAGAAAGATGGTTCCGTTGAGATTAAAGGAGTATTTAACGACCTAACCAAAGATTTTGATAAGGTAAGCAATGGACAAATAAAAGGGTTATCGGCATTAAGAGAGAAGAAAAAAACCGTTGGTGATAGAGCAAAAAAGAATTTTATAACAGGGCAAACAAAATCAGGTAACAACCAATATCAAAAACTGTTCGATGAAGCAACCAAAGAGTTCACAGATGAAACATTAAAAGCATTATACACTTTAGACCAAAAACTAAATAGCTTTTACATTGGTAACGATGCTGATTATTTTATTCACGAAAATCTAAATGAGTTTCTAACCAACGAGAAAAACCGTTACGTTAAAAACTACATCTTTGATGATTTAGAAAGTATTTACAGTGGTAAGTTAGATAATACAACCTTACTAATTGCAAAAGCATTTGATAAGGTCAGCTCACGTATTATTGAGTTTTTAAGTGCTATTGAAGACTTCCAAAAACACCTATTTACCAAAAAGAAAAAAGTAGTAGAAAGCGAGTACTGTATTACGGTAGATTACATAAACGAGCAATACTACCCAGAAATTTTAGCCAACAAAACACAACTGCAAGAATGGGAAAAGCTATTTTCTTTAGAAGTAAAAACGTTTGATGACTTAAAAGCCAACCCAACATTAGTATTGGATACAAAATGTTTTAAACAAACCGATGGCACAAACCCATTTAAAGATAAAATACTCTCTGAAATTGATGATTTAGACGAAAACACCAATGGATTGTTGATTAACTCTGAAAATTATCAGGCTTTAGAATTACTACAAACAAAGTTTAAAGGAAAAGTTAAGACTATATATTTAGATCCACCATATAATACTGGAGGTGATGAAGGCTTTCTTTATAAGGATAATTTTCAACATTCCAGCTGGAGTTCTTTTATGACAGATAGATTAAGAAAGGTTGAAAAAATAGCTTCAAATGAAGGAATGATTGCTATTAGTATTGATATTAATGAGCTTGATAATACGATTAAATTATTAGATAATGTTTTAGGTATTCAAAATAGAAAGAACATTATAACCATAAGACGTAGCTCTGTATCAGGTGCTAAAGTTATAAATCCCGGAGTAGTTAATATTGCTGAATATATTGTTATTTATTCAATCGATTCAGAACATTGGAAACCAAACAGAGTTTTTAAAGAGAAAGACCGTGATAAAAGATATAATAACTACATAATCAACAAAAAGGATTCATATGAAAATTGGCAATATTGTTCCGTTTTAGAAGCTTTTTCTGAATTTAAGGGTATTCAGAAATCAAAATTAAAGAAGGAATTAGGTTCTAATTATGAAAAGGAATTAGATAAATTTATTTTCTCAAATTCTGAAAACGTTATACAATTTGCTTCATTAGATGATAGCAGTGTAAGTGATGCAGCTAAAGAACTAAAGAAGGTTTCCAAATCAGATACAAGTAAAACTTACAGATTAGAAAGAGATGGGAAAGATGACTATTATCTTTATAAAGGAAAAGTAATCCTATTTTTCGAGTCGAGATTAATAATTATTAATGGTGAAAAAAAATATGGAGGCTTAATTTCTGATATTTGGTCGGACGTACTACCTAATGATTTACATAATGAAGGTGGTGTGAAATTGAGAAAAGGTAAAAAGCCTGAAAAGTTAGTTGGTCGTGTTTTGGAATTAGGCTCAAATGAAAATGAATATGTCATCGACTATTTTGCTGGCAGTGGTACAACTGGTGGTGCTTCTCTTAAACTTAAAAGAAAATTCATTAATATCGAAATGGGCACTTATTTTAAGTCATTAACACTTCCAAGAATAAAAAATACTCTTTTTGGGGAACAAAAGGGATTATCTAAAAACACAGGGTGGAAAGGTAATGGTTTTGTTAAATACCAAGTATTAGAACAATACGAAGATGTATTAGATAATTTACAAGTGTATGATGGTGCATTACCTGAAAATTTACCTATAAAATACTTATACAAACCAGAAGAAAATATTTTAGATAACACGCTCAACCTTTTTACACCATTCAGTAATACCATAAGCTACGGGCAACCTACTCAACAAGGATTTATAGATGTTGTAGAAACTTATAATTATTTACAAGGATATTTTGTAAAGTCCATAAAAACCTATGAGTTAAATAAAAGGTACTATAAAGCAGTAGAAACCACCAATGGTGTTTTAGTCATTTGGCGAGATATTTTAATTGATGAAGATGATAGCAAACAAGTGATAGAAATAGCTTCTAAATACGAGAACATACACACTATAGAAGTTAATGCAGAATTTGCAACCTTACAGTTAGATAAAAGCAATCATCTTAAAGTAGGCGATAACGACATTGAGTTGCGAATTATTGCTAAAGAGATGTTTAACCAATAAGCCTTACAAATGGAGTTAAAACTATACAACTACCTGCGTAAGAAAGGTATAAACAATCCTGATGCAGATTTTAGAGAAGAAACCTATCAAAACAAAGTAGAACAGTTTGATACAACTTTAGGGTTAGACAATGATATTTTAAATACCGTAAAAAAGTATATAAAAACTTATAACACTTATTTAAAAAACAACCAACAACAAGAAGTTAGTTTACGTTACTATCAAATATTAGCCTTGTACTACACAGAGCTATATTTTCAAAAAAGAAACGAACACGATTTTATCTATGCAAAAGAATCTTTAGCTTATTGGATGGCTACTGGTAGTGGTAAAACCATTATAATGCACCTAAACATTTTACAATACATCAATCATTGTAAAAACTTTAGAGATTTTGAAATTATAATGACCACACCAGGCGTTAACCTTATCGACCAACACGAACGCGAATTAACACCTTACATTGAGTTTTTAAACACCAGACACCGTAATGCTATTCGGTTAACTATAGACACTACATCAGCTTTATTAAATAAACCAAACGACTTTTTCGATTTTCCAGACAGTAAATCCTACCGTAGATTAATTTTAGTAGATGAAGCGCACATTGGTTTAAGTACTACCGGAACAAAAGGAACAGATGGTGCGTTTATGGATTTACGTAAACGATTAAATATAGAAAACAGTTTTTTGTTTGAGTATTCAGCTACCTTCCACAATATCAATGGTGATTTAGAAAAAGAATACGAAAGGTCTATTGTGTTCGATTACAATTACAACCTATTCTATAAAGATGGTTATGGCAAAGACTATTACTTTCAACAAGTTGGTGATGATGTCTTAGAAAAAAGTTTTGATGATAATTTGCATAGAAACTTATCCGTAATTAATGAAAAAATAGATATATGGGATAAGGTAGATTATAGCTATCAGAAAAGTGCTTTTAAAGCGTCCCAGCACCCAGATAAACCATTAATAGCTTTTATGGGTAATACCGTAAATAACAAAGATAAGTCTGCTAAAAATGAAGATGATGAAGTATCGGATATTACAAGTATCGTTAATTTTTTAGCCAATTTATCAGATGATGAAAAAGCAAACTACAAATATGTATTCAATGAAGAATACACTGGTAAATTAACCTTAACTCGCAATCCAGAAACCGATGACGAAATACTATTATCTTATGGTAATGGTGGATATTGGGGCATTGTGAACGTTGGTAATGGTGCAAAGTTTATCAACGATTTAGAAAATGATAAGGTTATTAAAAACCCAAGAGATAAAGTCATTGTATCTAATATAGAACGTTATTCGTTTAAAAATATAGACAATCAAAACTCGCCAATAAATGTATTAATAGGTAGTAGAAAATTCGCAGAGGGCTGGAACTGTTTTAGGGTATCTGTTATAGGGTTAATTAATTTAGGTAGCTCAAAAGGAAATAAAATCATTCAAATATTTGGTAGAGGTGTTCGTGTAAAAGGGTTAAAAAATGATGGTAAAAGAACTTTTAAAGCACATAATGAGGACTACTTTAAATTAAGCAATACAAAGCCAGACGACCAAATACGTAAAATTGAAACCCTTTGTGTATTCTCATTAAAAAAGTCTTATTTGGAAACCTTTACCGGGGCTGTCAATAAAGAATTAGAAGTAATTAAAAAATATGAGATTGCTGTCAATCCTAGTATTATAAAACTAAACGATAATACTCAAATAAAGTTTGAAGAATTTAGAAAACGGCTGCCAATTTTTAAATTATCTAAAGTAGACATTGAGCAACGTCGTGTATCACTTTTAGAGAATAATAGCTTTAGTATACAGTTTTATCAAGACAGTAATTTAAGGAATGATACGGTTAATAATTTTTCAGTCACCTTAGATTATAGACCTAACAGAAATGAAGAAGGCAAAAACATAAAAGGCGAGTTAGCTAACTTCTTACAAAAATTTAGTGCTTTTGTTAACCTCAATAAAGTACAGGGAGCTATTTCAGAGTTTCAAGAAGAAAATGGCTTATATATTAGTTTCAAAGGTAAAACTATTGCTATTGAAGATGTATTAAGCTTTGTTGATGAAATAAAATACAAACACAGCCTAGACACTACCAATTTAGACCTTATAGAAAATTTGATAATTCAAGTAACTACAGATTTTCTTAAAAAACTAAAGAATAAAGTAAATTGGTATATCAACAATAGTAATTATCAATATCAAGAACTCTTAAATCAAAGTACTGAAACTTCCAAAGGAGATTTTATTGATAAATACTACATTATAAAAACCATTGAGACTACCAAAGAATCAAGAGGTACAACGACTTATAAAAAGCAGAAAGAGATAGATGAAGAAATAGAGGCTTTTGAAGCTGAAATAGCATCTATTGCAGAGAACTTAAAAATAGAAACTTTAGGGAATCACATCTACCAACCTTTACTACGAGAAGTTATCAAAAATAGAGATGGCGAAAAGGATTTAAAAATCGCACCGGACAAATTAAATGCTGGAGAAAAAAAGTTTGTTCAAGATGCAGCAGCTTATTTTAAAGATAACCCAGCCTTAAAGGATTACGAAATCTATTTAATGCGTAATGTCGAAACTTTAAAAAGTATAGGTATCTATTTAAATGATGACTCACAGGTATTTTACCCAGATTTTATTCTTTGGTTAATAAAAGGCGATACTATTTACATCAATTTTGTAGACCCAAAAGGACAAATGGGCATTCAAGATGCTACAACACTTTTAAACAATGAAAAAGTGAAAATTGCAGATAAGACCACTAATGATACCTTAACCAAATTAGAGGAAGAGTTGACCAAACTACATAAGAAAACGTTCGTTCTTAATTCTTATCTGCTTCTAAGGGATAGCTCTGAATTAGGTAAAGGAAAGAAATATGATTGGATAAAGGAAAATATGATAGCCAAAAACATCTTTAGATTAAATTGGCATACCGAAGATGAGAAAGGAAATAAAGTACCTAATAAAGACTTGCCCGATGGTAAAACATATTTTAAACTAATAGAGGAATCCATTTTTAGAAAAATATAAATGTCTGTTTCAATACAAAATATGCTAACCTTGCTCAAAATATATTAGCGGAGAATTCTAGGTACATTCACAATAAAAAAGTAATTGATAAGATTTTTAACCTTCATGTTAAATCGAAGGTTCAACTGAGACTAACAGTTATTGATAGTTATTACTCTACACAAATGAATAAGAGACTTTATGGTTTAGAAGACATTTCTATTTCTTTGAACAAGTATAGTGATCCTAAATTACAGTATCTAGCCAGACGATTTTTAGAAAATACAAATGAAGGAGAGATATACCATTTATTCCAAGAACGATATGGATTAAATAAAAAAGGAGAGGAAAACAAAAAAGCAATTTCACTCATTTCTAAATATCTGTATTTTCTTATGAAAGGAAACTTTCCTATATATGATCATCTTGGAAAATATTCTTTTAAAATCTTTAAAAAAAATGGGTATATTGATGCTTCAAGTATAAATGAATCAAACTATTTTGAGAGGATGATTGAGCTCAATAGTGATTCGGGGCTATGATTTTGAAAAACTGGATAACTTACTTTGGTTAACAGGAAAATTGTTAAGAGGAAGCTTCTCAATTTTGATGAACAAAGAAAAGTATGAAAAGTTGACAGCCGATTTAAATTTTCCAAAGAAATGTAAAAGTAAAGAGGTCGATAATTTAATAAGAGACTACATAAAAAAGAATTTTAAAAATTCTTCAATATTTTCAAATGATGTAAGTTATTTATGGAATTTGTATTTTCGATGTAATAAGGCATACAATTCGGATATCAAAAAAGTAGACACCTTGTAAGATACTGGTAATTAATTCTCTAAAATCCTGGGTTCGAGCCCCAGTCAGGTCACTTTAAAAACATATCACTTTATAAAAGTCTGCTTACCATGAGCAGACTTTTTTATTTGGAATGGTTTTCAACTGAAATTTGGATTTTCTGTACCAAAACTTTCAATAGATTAAACAATCAGACAACCGACCACAAACCATTCATTGGAAAAAAAGAGGACAACTTCGCTACATCCTCGATCAAATCCTTAATTTTAAAGAACGTACACAAAACTATCTTCACCTTGGAGCACCCACATCAACTAATTATTGATAACGTATGTAGGTTCATTGATTTGACCGAGCTCGAAAAACAGAAATATACTTCTTTGCTTACAAAAATAAGGGTCAGAAAAAAAGCCTTTTTATTGCAAGCAGGGGAAATTGCCCGGTACGAATATTTTATAACCAAAGGTTGCCTAAAGGTCTATACTTTGGATAAAGAAGGTACTCCACATATTTCTATGTTCGCCGTTGAGGATCATTGGACGGGCGACATGGCCAGTTTTATGACCAAGGCCCCATCTCATTATTTTATAAAAGCTACCGAGGATTCTGAGTTATTGGGCATTTCAAGGACCAATTACGACCTTCTGTTTAAAGAGGTTCCAAAATTCGAACGTTTCTACCGAATACTCTATCAAAAATCACTCATAAGCTATATAAAACGTTCCAACCAGGGTATATCCTTGACCGCAGAGGAGCGTTATATCGAATTTAAACGAAAATATCCCAATATTGTACATCGAATTACCCAAAAGGACCTCGCGGGCTACATTGGCATTACTCCAGAGTTTATGAGCAAGATCATCTCCAAGGTCAACCGGATGTAAAAGTCTTAAACTAGTTTATTTTTTTTCGTGCGATCCTCTCGGATTTTTGAAGCATGAAAAAAATAGTCACACTTACTTCGTTGATATTCACTGTATTTGTAGGAGTCTTGAATGCGCAATTTACCCAAGTAGAGCTGTTTTCAGGTTTGGACAAGACAGACTTCACGATCTATTCAAGTTATCCCATCAATAACAAAAATACGCTCAGTATCGCTACCCTTGCATTCTTTCAAAAATTCAGAAAAAACGAGAACTCAGTTTTTGATGAAGTAGGCGTGCAGCCCACGTTATTTTGGAACATCAATAAGCATATAGGAGTTGGCCCATCAATTTATTACAACAGTTTTGCCGGTTATGCGGAACGCCTTTCCGCAAGGCTCATTCTAAAAAATTCACAGACACTGTTTGTACTTATTCCTACGGTTGCCCACTCCGAACAAAAAAGGGCTGGTTATGCCGAGGTGTTTGCGCAGTTTCAGTTCAACTCACCTATAAACGACAAAGCTTCCCTTTGGTTAAACGGACAATTTTTAACTATCTGGGACAAATTTAAAACGCACTCAAGAAGTTTTCAGCAGTTGCGTGCAGGAGTATCGTTTACGGGGCACCAAATTGGTATTGGTGTTGACTATGACCAATATGGTCCCGACCCCATTGAAAAAACATCTTTCGGCCTGTATTACCGAAAAACTTTATAAACCCTATTAATCCAAAAACAATAATCATGAAAAAAATCATCACAATTGCGGGAAGCAACAGTCAAAACTCCATTAACAAAACCCTGTTGACCTACACGGCCAGCTTACTTGAAAATGTAGAAATTATCCCAATCGACCTCAACAATTATGTTTTGCCCATTTATGGGGTTGATTTTGAAACTGAGAATGGTATACCTCCTGCGGTCAAGAAACTGAACAGAATATTTGATACTGCGGATGGCTTTCTGGTATCACTCGCCGAACATAATGGATCGTATGCAGCTGTGTTTAAAAACATCTTAGACTGGTTATCCAGGTCAAATATGAAGGTATGGAGAGAAAAACCCATGCTCTTGATGGCCACCTCACCTGGCGCTCGAGGTGGAGCGACCGTATTAGAATCCGCAAGGGGCTACTTTCCGTTTATGGGTGCAAAGGTTACGGATACTTTTTCGTTGCCTTCTTTTTATGATAATTTTATTAACGGTACGTTGAACTGTATAAGTTCCAAGAAAGAGATTCAGTCCAAGGTCACCAAATTCGAAACCACAGTCAATTCTTGAGCATATTTCCTTTTTATCGGACACTGCCCAGCATTTATAGCTTCTCGACGAACACCGTTCATTGGTTTTTGTTTTAAGATCAACCCATAAAAAAAGCTGGTCGCTTTGCACAACCAAAACGACCAGCCTTTAATTCAGAATACCTACCCCGAGCCTATTAAATTTCGTGGAGAAGAGGTATTCCCTAATGTTTATTTACTCAACAAAATCCTTTTTTAGTCGAATAGGCGTATCTGGAATGCGATTGATCAATTGTTTCTTCTCCCCTTTTTTGATCAAATCGAAGGCATCGTACAAAGTTCCGATCGGTGTGTAGGCCTCATAGCTCAACTTATCCCCTTTGATGGTTATGATCTGGAACAATTGGGTAAATTCCCCTCTTCTTTCTATCCAGTCCTTATTGGTGGATTCGTACATTTTAGGGCCACTAACGGATACTGCGTAGATTGTTCCTGCGTCGGACATGGTGGTTACCCCAGAGCTTTCGTTACTGATCTGTCCTCTTGCATAAGTATGATCGTGCCCCTGCAAAACTAGGTCTACCTTATATTTATCTATCAATGGTTTAAGGTTTTCTATCAAGGCGGCATTATCTTCTCTTCTCTGGGCAGGGGTGTACAGGGGAAAGTGCATGGTCAGAGCTGTCCATTTCTTGGTGTTGCTGGCCAAAACAGAATCCAGCCATTGAACTTGTGGCTCCCTGGATTCTTCATTCCTATCAAAAAGTACTGCGTCTATGGAAACTATTTTCAAATCTTGATAATCCAAAACATATGTGGTCTCAGAAACCGATTCCAAACCTTTAGGACCATTTTTGGGCAGATTAAATTGGGGCTTCCATAAAGTTGTGAGCTCTTCGCCTCGATATTCATGGTTGCCCGGAGTCATCATGCTTGGAACAGTGGCATGGATAAAACTTCCGGCATGGAACCACTCGCCCCACTCCAAATTGGAATCTTGACTGTTGATCAAGTCCCCTGCATGTAACATAAAATCCACAGACGGGAATTTCTTATACGAATTTCGGATTACACGACTCCACATGGATTTAACATCGTTCTGTGCATCGCCAAAATATATGAAACTAAATTCCTCCCCTTCTTTATCGGAAGCTGTAGTATACTGGAACCATTCACTCCAAAGTTTATCACCATCTGTTCCGAACATATCGGTTCCCACCCGGTATACATAAGTGGTATTGGGCTGTAAATCCGTTATACTGGCCGAGTGAAAATTGGCCTTCACCAAAGGTTCATTGTGCCTTTCATGCTTATTTTCAAATTTTTGGGTAGATGCATTTATACGTTGAACATCTCCCAATTTAAATTCGGGGCCATCGGTAGCCACCGCAACCTCTAGATAAGCGGTATCTATCTGTTGATTGGTACGCCAGTTCACCGCTAGTGTTGTGGCGGCATTCTCTGGCAAATTGGCAATTACCCTATCCGGGACTTTACTTGGAAATATCAGTTTATGGGAAAGCACCGTATCCAACTCCACGTAGTGTGTGTGGTGGTGGCCATCATTTCCATGTCCTTGGTTATGATGGTCGTTTGATTTGGTATTGGTCTGTTTACACGAAATCGCAAAAATGGACAACATGACCATCAACGAAAATCTACGTGCCGAAAATCTTTGTTTGGATACCATAACTTCTAGTTTAATTTATAAAATTGAATATTACGCACTTCTTTAAATTTATCGATATTATTCTACTTTATCTGTTTGTTAAATAATCATCACAATTATTTATCATAGGTACGTTGTTTCAATTTAGACCAAATGGAACCAAAATAACCTTTTAGTTTAGACCAAAAAGAAATTAAAACACTGACCTGCCTCATATTTCAGATCAACTTTTTATCGGTAATTTGATACAGGTATGATGTTAGAACCAATGAAAAAATTCCTGTTCCTTTATATCCTTTTTTTCGCACTTTGTTCATGTAGGGACGATACCGAGAAAACCTACCCGGCCAAAATGCCGTTAACGGAGTCTGTCTATGCCTCGGCAACGGTGCAACCGGACAGTTTGTACCAAGCCTATTCCATAGTAATGGGCATATTGGACAAAACATGGCTCGAAGAGGGCGATACTGTAAACAGAGGGGATCCCATTCTTCAAATTACAAACACCTCACCGGAGTTGAACGTGGAAAATGCAAAATTGGCACTGCAGCTCGCCAAAGAAAACTATAACGGACGGGCCGCGGTGCTCGCCAGTATCCAAGATGAGATACAAGCTGCGAAACTTAAGTTGACCAACGATTCCATCAATTATTTCCGCCAAAAAAACCTTTGGGACCAAAATATTGGCTCAGAGGCTGAATACGATAACCGAAAATTGGCCTATGAGTTGTCGCAAAACAACCTGAACCTGCTCAACAGAAAATACAAACAAACCAAAAATGAGCTGGAAACCCAGTTAAAGCAAGCCGAAAACAATTACAAGACTTCATGGACCACTTCCGAAGACTTCACCATAACCAGTAAAATACATGGAACCGTCTATGCGATCTACAAAAAGCCCGGGGAAATCGTCAACACCCAGGAACCCGTAGCGGCCATAGGCAAAACCAATGAATTTATAATAGAGTTATTGGTGGATGAAGTGGATATTGTAAAGATAAAAAGGGGGCAACAGGTGTTCCTGACCCTCGACTCCTACAATTCCCAGGTATTCGAAGCCACTTTGGACAAGATTTACCCAAGAAAAGACGAGCGATCACAGACGTTCAAGGTCGAGGCACTGTTCAAAGATCCCCCAAGCACGCTATATCCGGGGCTTTCCGGTGAAGGCAATATCGTTATTTCCCAAAAGGAAGAAACCCTGACCATTCCAAAGGATTACCTCATCGGAACATCAATGGTAATTACGGACAAGGGTGAAGTTGACGTTTCGGTCGGTCTTCAAAACTTGGACAGGGTGGAGATCTTGGAGGGTTTGGATGAAAACACAGCGATCTACAAACCTGGGCAATGACCAATTGGAACGTCATATTGGGCATCGCCAAGACACATCTTATCACCAAGATGAAATCCACCGTTACCGCAACGCTCGGGGTTACCTTTGGGATCGGCGCCTACATTACCATGGTAAGCTTTATGACAGGGCTCAATACAATGTTGGATGATCTGGTATTGAACCAAACGCCCCATATCCATTTGTACAACGAAATCCAACCTTCGGAAACCCAGCCCATTTCGCGTTACCGGGACTTTAAAAATGCCCTGAATTTTGTACACTCCATCAAACCAAAACAAAATCAAGAAAAAATCCACAATGCCCTGCCCATTCTAAATTACCTGAAAGAACATCCCAATGTAAAGGGTGCCACCCCCCAACTGAGGGCCCAGATTTTTTACCTTTCCGGCTCCATAGAACTGGGGGGCAACCTCGTAGGTGTGGATATCATGGAAGAGGTCCGGCTTTCCAATATCCAAGACAATATTGTCGAAGGGTCGGCAAGGGATCTAAAAAACAACAATAACGGAATTTTATTAGGGTCAGGCCTGGCAAAAAAAATGTCCCTGTCCGTTGGGGACAGGGTCCAGGTAAGCACCGTGGCGGGCGATATTTTCCCTTTGAAGATAGTGGGGATCTATCAAAGTGGTATCGCGGAAATAGACAATGCGCAGAGTTTTGCCAATTTGAAAACCGTTCAGCGCATCCTTGGGGAATCCGAAAATTACGTCACCGACATCAATATCAAGTTACTGGATATTGGGGAATCTGAAACCATGGCACGTAGCCTTGAGAGACAGTTCAACATAAAGGCGGTTGACATCAATGAGGCCAATGCCCAGTTCGAGACCGGTACAAGCGTGAGAAACTTGATCACCTATGCGGTTTCCATTACACTGCTCATCGTTGCCGGTTTTGGCATTTACAACATATTGAACATGCTCATTTATGAAAAAATGAAGGATATCGCCATTTTAAAGGCGACCGGGTTTTCGGGAAAGGATGTGCAGTACATTTTTATGGCCCAGGCCATGATCATAGGATTGGCGGGCGGACTACTAGGATTGCTGATAGGATTGGGGCTTTCATATCTTATCGATAGCACGCCTTTTGAAACCGATGCCCTTCCCACGATCGATACCTACCCGGTAAACTACGACCTAAGCTATTATTTCATCGGAATCTGTTTTGCGCTGATATCCACATTCATAGCCGGATACCTGCCATCGAACAAAGCAAAAAAGATAGATCCCGTTAAAATCATTAGGGGAACCTGACATTGTTATGAACTTCGTATTACAAGCCAAAAATATCAACAAGCATTTCCATAAGCCCAAGGATTTCCATGTGCTAAAGGACATTTCCTTTGGGGTAAGACCCGGGGAGTTTGCTTCCATTATGGGTAAATCCGGTTCGGGAAAATCCACCTTGCTGTACATCCTCTCCACCATGGATACCGATTATACGGGCGAACTGTACCTCAATGATCAACTCGTGACGGGCAAATCACAAAAAGAACTATCGCGGATAAGAAACAAAAACATTGGGTTTGTATTTCAATTTCATTACCTCCTGTCAGAATTCAGTGTATTGGAAAATGTGATGCTGCCTGCCAAAAAACTTGCCGAAAAGCCCCTTAAGGAAATAGCGCGCAAAGCCAATCAAAAACTGGAAATGCTGCATATCGGTCATTTGGCGCATCAAAAAGCCTCGCGAATTTCGGGTGGGGAAAAGCAACGGGTCGCCATTGCAAGGGCATTGATCAATGACCCTGCCATTTTGATGGGTGACGAGCCCACGGGAAACCTGGACAGCCATAACTCTGAAAACGTGTTCAATATCTTTAAAAATCTAAAGGAAGAACAGGGTTTGTCACTTTTGGTGGTTACCCACGATGTGGATTTTGCCAAACGGACGGACCGAATCATCGAGATGGAAGATGGTATGATCATGGACGATCAAGAATGATTTCATTGTTTTTTTTCCACCTGTTTTTTTTCTTCGCGTTCCAATTTTCTGAAATATCCACGGGTCAAAAAATTGTGTTTTAGGGCTTCCATGTTCTCATTGAACTTTTGCGTACCTTCCTCAATACTTTTCATGGCATTCATCAATTGGTTCGCCAAGGTCGTATCGGTGGCCATCTTGTTGAAGACGCCTTCCCCATTTTTAACCTCGCCGACAACGGTGTTCAGATCGGCGGTCATCCCATGGATGGCGGCACTGGACTCTTCCAAGTTTTGAATGACCTGCCTAATTTTGGTTGCGTACAGACTATCGGCGAGCAATACCCCTGCAACACCTTCCCCGGAACTCACCGCTTCCATCGTTTTTTGAAGTTCGTTCAAGGTCATATTTACCTGTTGGCTGCCCAACTTCAAATTCACGATGGTCTGCCTCAAATCCTTAGCCATCAGCGAATCGGTAAGCAAACGCCCCAAAGTTCCCTCGCCTTGAATCAAGGATTGGGTGATCTTCAATAGATCAGAGGTCAATAGTGCTGCATTTTCATTGGTGACGTTCAGCGTATTGAGCATATCTTGGGACGCGACCCTTTGGTAGGACCGCAAGGTGGCACCATCTTCTATCAAAGGGGCCTGTCCCCTACTTGGTACAATATTGACCAACATACTGCCCACCAGTCCATCGGAACCGATCGTGGCCACGGCATTGTCCCGGATATGCTCCTTCATTTTTTTATCAATGGCCATGTGTACGATTATGGTACTGTCGTTCTTCATTTCAACATGGTCGACAGTTCCAATGTCTATGCCGGAAAAGCGCACATTATTGCCAACCTGCAATCCGTTCACATTGCTAAAAACGGCATTGATCGTGAATTTTTTTACGAACAGACCCTGTCCGTTTCCGATAAGGTAGGCCGCAATGATCAATAAAAGGGTGCCGAGCACGACAAATATGCCCAGTTTTAAATTCTGCATTGGAGTTTTTGATGCCATATTATTTTTTAAAAAAAGCGTTTATTTTGGGGTCTGCAGATCTCACCAAATCCCCATAGGTGCCTTCTGCATAATTGATGCCATCTACCAATAAAATCATCCTTTCGGAAATTACCCGAGCACAATCAACATCGTGTGTGATGATCAGTGCGGATGTCCCGTATTTTTTTTGAATGTTCCGCATCAATCCTATTATTTCCTTGGCGGTAATGGGGTCCAAACCGCTGGTGGGTTCGTCATATAGGATCAATTTGGGTTTCAATATGATGGCCCGTGCCAGTGCAATGCGCCTTTTCATCCCGCCGGACAGTTCTTCCGGCATCAAGTCCATGGTGTGGCCCAAACCTACGTTTTCCAAAGCTTCCTTGACCAAGGGGAGGGTATCGATCATCCCTTCAAACTTTTTTCGGTGCCGTCGCATCGGAAACTCCAGGTTTTCCCGTACCGTCATGGAATCGTAGAGGGCACTTCCCTGAAAAAGAAACCCGATATCCGAGCGGAGCTCGTCCAAATCCGTTTGATTCAACCCGGTTATGTTTTTTCCCAAAACCTCGACCGTTCCGCTATCAGGGGCGATCAGTCCGACAAGGCATTTGATCATGACCGATTTTCCGGATCCCGACTTCCCCATGACCACCATATGTTCCCCCTTGTGCAAAACCATGTCAAAACCGTTCAAAACGTGGTTGTCCCCAAAGCTCTTGTACAGGCCCTCGATCCGCACCACAACCTCTTTTGCGGTATGGTCACCGAGCACGGGCCCTATTTTTTCTTTAACATCCATTATAGTTCATAAAATATATCCGATACGAACACGGCTATAAAATCCACAACAAACAAAAGCATGGACGCCATTACAACGGCAGTATTCGCCGCAATGCCCACACCTGCAGTTCCCCTACCGGTCTTATAGCCCTTATAACATCCTGTCAACCCGATTACAAAGCCAAAGAAAAAGGACTTTATGGTGGCCGGGATCAAATCGCCATAGGACAGTGCATTGAAAACTGAATTAAAGTACAATCTAAAAGACACGTTCCCCTTCATAAATTCAACCAAAGAGGAACCGAAAAGGGCTATCAAATCCCCAAATATCACCAATAGAGGAAGCATCAACGTAGCGGCCAGGATTCGGGTAACCACCAAATACTTGAACGGATTGGTACCGGATACCTCCATGGCATCTATCTGTTCGGTCACGCGCATGGAACCCAGTTCGGCCCCAAAACCAGAGGCGATCTTTCCTGAACAGATCAAGGCCGTGATCACTGGACCTATTTCCCTGACAATGGAAATGCCCACCATATTCGGCATCCAAGAGACCGCACCAAACTCGATCAAGGTCGGGCGTGTTTGCAGCGTTAACACCAATCCAATAATGAATCCAGTGGTAGCGACCAATATAAGTGACCTATTCCCGACCTGGTAGCTTTGTTTCAACAATTCCTTAAACTCGAAAGGGGGCGTTACCGCTTGTTTAAAAAAGCGCACGGCAAAATAGGACAAATCCCCAATCTCCATAAAAAAGTCCTTGGCTTTATTTATCATTTAAAAAGAGGCCCTTAACATGACCGATATTTAATCTCCTTAAAAATAAGCTGGTTCCCAATACTTTAAAATGACCAAGATCAGCAAGAATGAAAGGATGTAATCTCACCCATTTATTCAATTGATCATAAAAACGATTTAAAAGATTGAACAAAAAGTTCCAATAATAAAAATATCTAGACTAGTAAAATGTTGAATGGAACAAACCCCTAAATCATTTCAACGTCCTACATTTATTGAGCAATGTCATAAAAAATAAGTAGTATTGGTTCTACATTTATGAAAACTAAAAAATGAGGGTATGCTGAATTCTGAGAAAATAGGAAACGAATTTTACCAAAACCTAGGAAAATTATTTTACTCCGTGGCCATGGCAGACAACAATGTTAGGCCCAAAGAAGTCGAACGCTTGCGAAAATATGTTAGGCAGTTCTGGTTGGATGTGGACGATGTTGAGGACGAATTCCATACCGATGCGGCCTATCAGATCGAGATTGTGTTCGATTGGCTGGAAGGTGAAGAAAAGGAGGGAGATGAATATTTTAACGAGTTTAAGGATTTTTATAAAGATCACCCCGAAAGGTTTTCCGAAAGTCTTAAAAAACTGATTGTGGAAACTGCCGATTCCATTGCAAATTCGTTTGCAGGAAAAAACAGGTCGGAAATGCTGACGATTTTTAAACTTAAGCAACTCTTTAACCATTAATATGGAATTAGCTGATTTTATAGACCATACCAATTTAAAACCCACGGCCACCGTTTCGGATATCCAAAAATTATGTGATGAGGCCATAAAACATCATTTTTATGCCGTTTGTGTAAATGGCTGTAATGTTGCGGTTGCCAAGAAAGCAATAAAGGAATCACCAGTAAAACTTGCTGCGGTAATCGGATTTCCACTTGGCGCCATGTCCACCAAAGCCAAAATATTTGAAGCAATGGACTGCATAGACCATGGTGCGGACGAAATTGATATGGTGATCAATATTGGTTGGTTAAAATCGGGCATGTTCCATGCAGTCCGTGAAGAAATCAAGGCCATAAAAGAAGCCATAGGGGAAACCGTATTGAAAGTGATTATAGAAACTTGCTACCTTACCAATGCCGAAAAGGAGGAAGCGTGCTCTATAGCCAAGGATGCCAGAGCCGATTTTGTAAAGACTTCCACTGGTTTTGGAACGGGAGGAGCTACCTATGATGATGTTGTACTGATGAAGAGGATAGTCGGTGACGAACTAAAAATAAAAGCATCTGGCGGAGTAAAAGATCAAGCAACCGCAAAAAAATATATTGATCTAGGCGTTTCCAGAATTGGCACATCCTCTGGGCCCGATTTAATAAAATAAGTATTCCATGAGCACTCACATAGAAGCCAAACCTGGTGAAATTGCCGAAACCGTTTTAATGCCCGGTGATCCTTTACGGGCCAAATGGATTGCAGAGACCTTTCTGGAAAATCCCATTTGCTATAACAAGATTCGGGGCATGTTGGGCTACACCGGAACTTATAAAGGAAATCGGGTTTCGGTACAAGGCAGTGGAATGGGAATGCCCTCGGCCATGATCTATTTTCACGAACTCATCAATGATTATGGCGTAAAAAATATAATCCGTGTAGGTTCGGCTGGATCGTATCAAAAAGATGTAAAACTAAACGACGTGGTCCTCGCGATGGCCGCATCCACCACTTCTGGCATGAACAACTCTAGGTTTATAAATTCGGATTATTCGCCCACCGCCGATTTTGACCTTTTTATCAAGGCCGTGAACTACGCCGGGGAAAACAATATCAACATAAAAGCAGGAAATGTGCTATCGTCGGACGAGTTCTACGGTGATGATCCTGAGGAATACAAGCTATGGGCCCAATATGGTGTACTTTGCGTGGAAATGGAAACGGCAGGTTTGTACACCATCGCCGCCAAATACAATATTAAGGCGCTAACAGTCCTTACCATTTCCGACTCCTTGGTAACAGGTGAACGTCTTCCGGCCAAGGATCGCGAAACCACATTCGGGGACATGGTCCAAATTGCCCTTGCAGCCGCAATAACGGAAAGCTAGGCATTCAAAGTGTCATCGCTAAAATCGACCACATTTTTGGAAACGGGATATTCAAAAAGTTCCAAAGAAAAATAGGGCAATGCCGCCAATAAATGGTCAAAAATATCGGCCAGCACGTATTCATAGTTTTCCCATCTTTTATCAGAACTAAATGCATAGATTTCCAGAGGGATTCCCTGCGGGGTCGGTTGCAATTGTCTTACCATCAATGTCATTTTCTTGTTGATGGCGGAATGATTTTCCAAATAATTGGAAACATATTTTCTGAAAAGACCAAAATTGGTCATGTTCCTGCCGTTCACCAACAGATCTTTATTGATCTGATTGGCTTCGTTATAAGAATTGATCTGATCGTTCCTTGAGGTGATATATGCCTCGACCAAGTGTATTTTCTTAAGTGATTCTATTTCCGCGGGTGTTAAAAAACGGATACTTTTCTGTCGGATCAACAAAGATCTTTTTATTCTTCTTCCGCCCGAGACCTGCATGCCCCGCCAATTTTTAAATGAATCGGAGATCAATGCATATGTTGGAATGGTGGTAATGGTCATATCAAAATTCTGGACCTTTACCGTGGCCAAGCTTATCTCGATCACATCACCATCGGCACCATATTTTTCGAATGTGATCCAATCCCCAATGCGGACCATATCGTTTATGGTAACCTGAATACTGGCCACAAGACCAAGAATGGAATCTTTAAATATGAGTAGAATTACCGCAGAGGCCGCCCCCAACGCTGTAAAAAACTTCCACACCGTTGTTTCCGTAACTATGGCAAAAATGGTAAGTATTCCGATTATCCAGGCAAAGATCATAAATACCTGTACGTAGCTATCAATAGGCTTGTCCTTAAATCTGGGCCGTGTTTTTAGATAGCCGTTCACACTTTTGAAAAACTTTCTGAAAATCAAAAGAATCAGCAGAACAAAGAAAATCTTTGTGGTTTTCAGGGCTATACCCTGTGCATAGGGAAAATCCACGAATGCAACAGGAATAAACTCTAGAAATATTACAAAGGGAACTATGTGCGCTACATACCTGGGAACTCGGTGTGTCACCAGAAAATTATCGAAATTGTTCTTCGACTTACGGGCTACCCGAACGGATATGGCGCGAAGTGTCTTCCAAATAAGCAGATCCAATATCAACACTACGACCAGAACACCCAACAGAAGCAATATCAAATTGAGATAAGTGGCCAAACCTTCTGCCATGCCAGTTTTTAGAAGATAGTTGTACAATAAGCGACCATATTCCTTGTCCATAGTTTCCAATTGAAAGCAATATGGTGCAAAACTACGGGATCTAATTCAGCTTTTAAAGGTCAACAGATGGGTCTTTTTATGGAAAACTCCAATAAACCGATCACTCTTTCCGAAGGATCTATTTGATAGGTGTTCTTTAACCGATCGATATCCTTGCGAATGCCACTCAAGAACTTTGCCTCCGTGATATTTCCCTCCTTGTGATGGGCGAGCGCCAGATACCATTTGAAATAGCTAAAGGCAACATAATTCTTCACAAATTGCGATTCCCGATCAATAAGGCCATATTTCCTGATGGTCTTTTGTATTTGTTTGAACTCCTCCAAATGAACCAAGGTCTCCATATAGGTTCGGAAGAACTTGTTCCAATTGTGCTCCAAAATGTCCTTTTCGTACATGTCCAAACGATTTTCAGCATACCTTTTTGCATTTTGGTACTGCCCATTGTCATTGTAACTTTTCATCAAGGATGAAATAAACAGGGTCCGATTGTATTTATTGGACATCTGCCTGGCAAACGGACGGGCTTCTATCAAAAGGTTGAGCGCCTCTTTTGCCCTTCCCAATTTGGAAAGGTTGAAGGAGTAATTATTGAGGTACATGATATAGTCGTTGCTCTGCTCGGTTATCGACAGTTTGCCGTAATACAGCGCTAGATCATAATGGTTCATCTTCATTAATATGAGCTGTTTGTTGCCGTAATAATTGAGGAGCAGTTTCTTGGAATAGTAGGATCCATCTTCCAATTTAGGTTCCAATTCTTCATAATGGCCCAGCACCTCTTCCAGGGTATCTTCCTTTAGCAGGGCCACGTAACTCATTAGAATAAGGGTCTGGTACCTATTGTAACCGTCCAGTCCTTGATCCGACCATAAACGGGTAAGCCAAGACACCCACTTGAGGGAATTTTGGGAGATCTTAAGGTTATGGTAATCCGTAACTATATCCACCGTAGCCTGGGTCATTCTGTTGCTGACCTCTTTGCACCTGGCGTAATCATCGTGGTAATCGTGTACAAAGGTGTGTATGAGTTCGTAGTCGTTGAGGCGCACCCTTACCAAAAGGAACATAAGGTAATTCTTGACCACCTCATAAAACCTGATAAAATGAAAGTGGTGGGGACGGTAGTGCTTGATCAATTGGAGCAGCTCTTTCTCCTCTTCCGAGGAAATCGTGTCCGTTTTGATACGAATATCAAAATAATTGAGACGCTCATAATACCGATCGGTGCAGAACCCGTCCAGTTTGGATTCCATCCAGTTCATCAAATGGGAATACTTTCGCTTATCAATTTTAGAATTGTATTCCTTGGGTGGTTCACCACTGCACACATTGTGGTATATGGTATTGAAAATATCCTCCCGTCCTTGATCCTGGAATTGTTTTACGCGATTGAGCAATATTACCTCATGGGGCAATAGGGAGTCCGTATAAGCTTTAAATTTTTTAAGCTTCATGTGTTATTCTGTTTAAAAAACCATTGCACTTGGAATACGCCCCCAACGATAAAGCCATGGTCACATCACCAATCCGCCGTCCACGCTTAGTACCGTACCATTGATAAAGTTGGCTTCGTTCGAGGCCAAAAACAAATATGCGTTTGCAATGTCCTCCGGGGTCCCCATTCTTCCCAGTGGTGTTTTTTCTTCAAGATTTTGAATCACTTTTTCGGGTATGGTTCCGACCATTTCGGTTGCAATGAACCCAGGGGCCACCGCATTTACACAAATTCCTTTTCTACCAAGTTCACGGGCCCAAACCTTGGTCATTCCAATAACCCCGGATTTGGTTGCCACATAGTTCGTTTGTCCAAAATTTCCATATAGCGCCACAATGGATGCAGCACTTATAATTTTACCGCTTCCTTGTGCCAACATATGCTCAGAAATAGCCTGGGTACAATTAAAAACACCCGTTAGATTAACATCGATCACGGATTTCCATTGTTCAGCCGTCATTTTTTTCAGTGTAGCATCCCTGGTGATACCGGCATTATTGATAAGTACATCAATATGGCCATGTTTTTGCATCACTTCGGATACAGCAGCATTCACCGAATCCCTGTCAACTGTGTTCACCTCTTGAAAATACAATGGTTTGTCTTTATAATGACCGAGTAGATCGTTTCCGGCCTTAGAATCAATGTCCCAGCAAACCACTGTTGCACCTTCTTCCAAAAATTTTTTAACCGTAGCTTTTCCAATTCCTTTTGCACCACCCGTTATAATGGCCACCTTATTTTTTAATCGCTCCATTTGATTTGAATTTTGGATAAAGCTAGTGCTAAATGGTTGCCCACAATATAACCATTTTATCTTTTTGAATATTGACTTTTCATATTTAATAATTATATATTCTTGTTTTTCAATTATTTATAATAATATTTATAACATTGACTTTGATAAAATATATATATGTTTTATTCCAATAAACCTTTAAAAACGCTGATAAAAACTTAAAAACATCATTATTATTCAATTTTTATCAAAAAAGTCCATACCATTATTTTAAAAAACAATAGATTCTTTCTGCATAAAAAAAATAATATTTAAATGCAGATTTCGCATTATTGAATCATCATTTTTATTGATTGCTCATATTATAACAACCATATTTAGCACATCTAAATTATGACCAACAACTATCAAATAACTACTCTCATTGTTCTTCTTGGATTTATGTCCATTTTGTTTTATTTGGTTTACAAGTCAAGGGTATCTTCAGATAGTTTAGAGGTCTATGCCGTAGGGAACAAGTCGTTTTCATCGTTATCGGTCGCATTGTCCCTGGCAGCCTCCATTACGAGTGCGGCCACATTTATCATAAATCCAGGTTTTATAGCCCTTTATGGCCTTAGTGCCTTTATAGCTTTTGGTGTTGTAATGCCCTTTGCCATTTATGCCGCGTTGATCATATTCATTAAGCGATTCCGAAAATACGGCATGAATGTCAAGTCCATATCCATTGCAGATTGGGTGGGCAAACGTTATAACTCCCAGTTTTTAAAAATCCTTTTTGGGCTTTTGAGCATGCTATTGGTCACATTTATTGTGCTGATCTGCGTAGGGATGACCAAAGTGGTTTCCAAAGCTTTGGATGTCGACGAACTCACCATCTTGATCATCATTGTTGCCGTGGTATTCACCTATATGATGATCGGGGGCGCCAACACCATGGTCTATACCAACTCGGTACAGGCCAGCCTTATGATCGTGGTTGCGGTCCTACTTTTGGGTTCTGGAGCATTTTTACTGTTCAAAACAGGGGATGAAAGCTTCATAAACCGATTGAACGAAATAGACCCAGCGCTCACACGGACATTCAACGAAAAAAGCCCCTTGTTCAGGGATTTCTTCGAGGTGGTCATCTGTAATGCCATAGTTGGGATAGCCATTGTCTGCCAACCCCATATCCTGACCAAGTCCCTGTTGATCAAAAAAGACGCACAGGTGAACAAGTTCCTGCTCTATACCGTTTTGATATTGATCCTGTTTTTTTCGGTAGTATTTGTCGGGATATACGCCAGATTGGGCTTTCCCGACCTCATGTTCAACGGGACCGCCCTTAATATGGACGGTATTGTTTCCGCATACGTGCTCCATCGGTTCCCGGTCTATGTCGGCATTGTGGTCATCCTTGGCCTTTTGGCGGCAGGACTTTCCACACTGGAAGGACTCATCCAATCGATCCCCACCACAATAACCAACGATTTTATCATGCCGTTGACCAAGATGGCGAACCTGGATGCCGCCCCAATGAAAATAAACAAGATGTTGACGGTCATTGTGGGCATTGTTGCCATCCTATTGTCCTACGATCAATTGGTGAACCCAAGCCTAAGTGTGGGCATCTTCGCCCAGAACGGGGTGTATGCCTTTTTCTCGGCTGCATTTGTGCCCGTTTTCTTTGGCATCTTCACCAAAACACAAAACAAATGGATCCCAATTGTAGCTTCGCTCGTGGCCATCACCACACACTTTAGTGTGTACTATTTGGAACTGACCCCCTATATGGAGGGAATGGCGGTCAAAAACCCTGCAATTGCATCCGCAATTGCTTTGATACTATCGACCCTTACAGGACTTGTGATATATGCCATCAAACCCATGAACCAAAAAACACTAGAGTATGCCAGCACTTAAAACAATCACAAAACAATTCCGGCAAATGGTTCCGGCCATCATTGCCGTTTTATTCACGCAATCGGGTATGGGACAGGAAATAACATCCAAGAAAGTAAAATTGCAGGAACAGGATATGGAAGTGCATTACCTACACGCGGGCCAAGGAACAACAAAATGGGTCATGGTCCATGGATTGGGAAGTTATTCCAAAGCCTATACCAAAATCCTATCCAACTTGCCGGAGGATGTTGATGCCTTTGCATTGGACCTTCCCGGATATGGCAAAACACCCATGGGCGACCAACCTATTTCCATGGAAAACTACGCAACCATTGTCAACGGGTTTGTGGAAGCACTCGGATTGGACAAGGTTGTTTTGATGGGACACTCCATGGGTGGGCAAATCGCAATCACGACGGCCCTAAAAAAACCAAAATGGCTAAAAAACCTGATCCTGTTGTCCCCTGCCGGCATAGAACGGTTTTCCACGGAAGATCGCAATTGGTTTGACACGGTCGCCACCGAATCCCTGTACCTCAACTTGACGGATCAACAGATCCGTCAAAACTTCAATATCAACTTTTATGGGGGACAGCTTCCCCAAGAGGCAGAATTCATGTACCGAGATCGCCTCAAAATAAAAGGTGACCCTGAAGCCTATGAACAATATTGCAAAACCATAGTGGCGTGCATCAACGCAATGCTTTCAAGTCCGGTGTATGACCATCTTGGGGCCATTGAAGTACCGACCTTGGTGCTATTTGGAAGGAACGACCTATTGATTCCAAATAAGATCTTGCATCCCGAGCTGACCATAGAACAACTTATGGAAAAGCTCAACAAGGATTATCCAAACATAAGCAATAAAATCATTGATAAAACTGGACATTTTATCATTTGGGACCAAGCACAGCATGTCATTGAGCTAACGAACGAATTCAAAGAAGCACACAAATAATTAATTAACTAAACTTAAACAAACAATGAAACTATTACAGACACTATTGGTATTGTTCATGGGCATGACAGCATTGTTGGCCCAAGAAGTTGCCGTAAGCGGTACCGTTACCGATGAAGAGGGCAACCCCCTTGAGGGCGCGAGCGTTTATGTGGCCGAGATCAGCGTGGGGACGACCACCGACGCCAACGGAAACTATGAGCTCCTATTAAAGGAAGGGAAACACATCATCCAGTTTTCCTATATCGGGTATTCCCCAGTGGCCAGGCCCATTACCTTGGACGCTTCGGGGGCGACCCTCGATGTAACCCTCCAAGCAAGTATGAGCCTGGATGAAGTGGTCATTGTATCCGGGTCCAAAAAAGCTGAAAAAATCACAAGCTCACCTGCCACGGTAGTGACCATCTCCCCAAGGCAGATCAATGAATATGCGGGGAACCCAGCGGAACTGCTGGCAAGAAAAAAAGGGATAGACTATTTCAGGGCGGGTATTGCCACCCCCGCTTTCAACATCAGAGGGTTCAATTCCAATTTCAACTCCAAAAATTTACAAGTGGCCGATGGCCGTATATCGAGTTTGATCGCCACCGGACTTCCCATGGGGCCACTGACCACAACGATAAAGGAGGACATTGAGCAGATCGAGGTGGTCTTGGGACCCAACGCCACCCTCTATGGGCCAAATGCCCATAATGGCCTGCTCAATACCATTACAAAGGACCCCAGAAGATCGGAAGGCATTACTGTCGCCACGAACCTGGGCGTGAACAGCGACGGGAACGGATACTATTCCGGAAGATTGCGGATAGCCAAAAAACTTAGTAACAAATGGGCGTTCAAGGCCACTGGGGAATACACCAAGGCCACAGAATTTATATATGCGGATTCCGTTTATATAGACCGGAACTTGGACGGTGTCACCGTGGGATACCCCGAATATGACCTGGACAACGATGTCAAGTTCTTAAAGACCGAGGCCAGTGCCTACTATTCACCATCCGAAGGTACGGACCTGATTGCCACCTATGGGCATAGCAACAGCACCTACCTTTCCCCTACCAATGTGGGCAGGAATCAAATTATTGACTGGAGGATAAGTTTTGGACAACTTCGTTTCAACACCAGGAATTTCTTTGCCCAGGTATACTACACCACCAGTAAAACCGACGACACCTACTCGATCGATGACAGGACCAAACAGTACTATCGCGGTATCGACGCCGGCCTGTCCGAAGAAGAGGCCTCTGGCGAATTTTCATACGAAAGTGGGGCCCGTTTTATCGACGATTCCAAAAGGTGGAACGCCGAAATTCAGTACTCAAACTCGCTTTTCGACGATCGTTTGGACCTGGTGACAGGGCTTCAATGGCAATTGGACAAGGCCAACAGTCATGGCTCTTATCTCCTTGATGAGGATGAGGACGATTATATAGACGTTGCCCAACTGGGTGGATATCTCCATGTGGACTATGATTTCGGGGGCGGGTTCCGGGGTATTGCCGCCACACGTATAGACAATCACGAAATCTACGGGACCAATGTGGTTCCCAAGTTTGGGGTCCTCAAAGCGTTTGACAAGGGAACCTTGCGTTTAACCTATGGTCAGGGAATCGCCGCCCCCACCATTCTCAACATGTATGGAGATTTATTCTCCGGATTGATTCTGGGCAACTCCGACGGTTTCACATTGACCGATGGAACCGTAATTCCGGCACAGGGCGTGGAAAAAGTTGATACCTACGAAATAGGGTATCGCGGATCCCTTTCCCCAAAACTCTACGGAGATTTTAATGCCTATTACAATGTCAACAAAGACTTTCTAAGTCCGGTCACTGTAATAGGAGTGGCCACACATAGAGGGGACACCCCCATTGAGGAAGTACAGTCCGGGTATGCCATTTACAATGGATTGGTGGCCACCTATATCAACTTTGGACAAGTGAACACCTACGGTGCCGACCTGGCTTTGACCTACAGTATATCACCCAAATGGAACCTAACGGCCAACTATTCCTATTTTGATTACTCATTTGATGAAGATGACATGGACAATGACTTCAACAATGATGGTGAAGTCAACTTTTTGGACTTTTTGATCAATTCCCCAACCAATAAAATCGGTGCTGGACTAAACTACAACGGAGAAAAATTCTTTGCTTCGGCATTTGGTCGATGGGTGGAGGAGTACAACTATTTCTCCAGCTACCAGATAGCATCAGAGACTTTGCCTGGCTATACGTACAGGGGAACCCCGATTGTCGAGGACTCAAAAAGCACGGATTCCTACAACTACGGGCCTTTGGGGGGCTTCGTGACCTTCGACCTCAACTTCGGCTATCACTTTAATAAAAACTTTACGCTTTCGTTTGCGGCCACCAATCTGTTCAATACGGAAATGAGGGAATTTACCGCAGCTCCCCCGACCGGTGGCCTGTACGTACTGGAAGCAAAATTGAATTTGGATTAACAAAACAACCAAAGCATAAATGAAAAATGCCAAAATTGTATCCTCGGGAATGTACGTTCCCGAGGACATATACACCAATGCTTATTTCAATGGGTTATTGGGCGAGGATGTGGATACCTGGTTAAGGGAAAATGTAGAGATTTTTGAACGAAGATGGTGCAAGAACAATGAATCCACCGCCGACCTTTGTGAAAAAGCGGCAAATGCAGCATTGCAAAATGCAGGTCTAAAGGCCTCCGACCTGGATCTGCTCATCATCGCGACCGATACCCCGGAATATATATCCCCCTCGACAGCAGCAGTGGTGCAGCATCGGATCGGAGCCGTAAACGCAGGGACGTTCGATCTGAACGCAGCCTGCGCAGGGTTCGTGACCGCTACGGAAACTGCTGCACACTACATCAAAAGTGGCGGGCTGGACAAAATCATGGTCATTGGTGCCTACGGAATGAGCAAATATTTGGACAAAAAAGACAAAAAGACCGTTACGCTCTTTGCTGATGGTGCAGGAGCGGTCATCTTGACCGCTACCGAGGAGAAAAACAAAGGGCACCAAGCGGGCAAATTGATCTCCAAAGGAGAATATGCCGATTGGATGGGTATTTATGCCGGAGGGACCAAAACCCCGATAGACCACGAGGTTATCGAACATAAGGACCATCGCTTAAAGTTTGTAAAGAAATTTCCGCCCGAGCTAAATCCCCAAATGTGGAGCATGTTGGCCAAACAATTGGCCGAACAAATGAAGATCGACATAAAGGAGGTGGACCAATTCCTGATCACACAGATCAATATAAATGCCATTAGGGAAACACTAAAAATATTGGGGGCCCACGAAGACAAAGCCTATACCGTGATGCACCACTATGGCTATACTGGGTCGGCATGTATTCCCATGGCCTTGCACAAAGCTTGGGAAAACGAACGCATAAAAGAAGGGGATACCTTGTTTTTCATCGGTTCCGGAGGCGGATTGGCCTTTGCCGCAAATGCTTTTATACTGTAACTTTAACGTATGATGATCAACACTTTTGATTGGTTCAAAAAATGGGCGGGCTATACCCCGGACAAAATTGCCTTAAAAGATGCTGAATCAGGCACGACACTTACGTACCGCCAAATAAACAATGCATCCAATAGTATTTCATACTATCTAAAGGATAAGTACCAGTTAAAAAAAGGGGACAGAATTGCCATCATTGCTGAAAACGACCTTACCCAGGTACTACTTTTTGGTGCCGCCCAAAAAATGGGGATAATTCTCGTCCCCATCAATTTCAGGCTTGCCCATGCAGAAGTGGAATATTTGCTCGGGGATTCCGAATGTGCCTTGGTGCTGTACAGTGAGGAATGCTATGATGTCCATGGGTTGACCAATGGGGCCACCTATGAGCCCATTGCCCCTTTTATCCATTTTATCGATGATGAAAGTCCCGAATACGAGGAACAGGTAAATGAAGAAGACCCCATTTTTATCCTGTACACAAGTGGTACCACCGGTTTTCCCAAAGGAACGTTGTACACGCATAAAATGCTCTTTTGGAACAGTATCAATACCGCACTTAGCCTAGTTATAAGTAGCGCCACCAAAACCCTCAACTGCATGCCGCTTTTTCACACCGGGGGCTGGAACGTACTCCTGACACCGGTTTTGCACCATGGCGGGACCATAATCATGTTCAAAAAGTTTGATGCGGAAAAAATATTAAAGTCCATTGTCTCCGAAAGGCTCGACCTTTTTATGGGTGTCCCCACCATGTTAAAGATGATCGCCGAGCTTCCGGAGTTTGAATCAACGGATATCAGCTTTCTCAACTATATCATTGTTGGGGGAGAAAGTATGCCAACACCTTTGATCAGAAAATATCACGACAAAAATGTCCCTATTCGCCAAGGTTACGGTTTGACCGAAGTAGGTCCAAACCTGACATCGCTCCATCAAAAGGAAGCCGAAAGAAAACAGGGCTCCATTGGCAAACCCAACTTTTATGTCCAAGTTCGGATCGTGGACGACCATGGAAACGATCAACCCCCGAACGAACCGGGAGAACTATGGATATCCGGCCCCATGGTAACCCCTGGATATTGGAAAAATGACAAAGCCACGGCAAACAGTAGGTTCGAGGGATGGTTTAAAACGGGGGATGTCGCCCTGATGGACCGAGAAGGGTTCCTATTTATAGTGGACCGAAAAAAACACATGTATATCAGTGGGGGTGAAAATGTATACCCAGTCGAAGTTGAACGAGTATTGCTGCAACATGAAGCCATAAATGAAGCGGTCGTTTTCGGGATTCCCCATGAAAAATGGGGGGAATGCGGTGCCGCCCTGATCGTAAAAGGACAGGAGATCAGTCGGGAAGAAATTCGCGACTATTGCATAAAAAACCTTGCCAAATTCAAAGTGCCCTCCGAAATTCATTTTATAGATGCAATCCCCAAAGGGGATACGGGAAAAATCGATCGGAAAAGCTTGAAGAGCACCTTCATGAAGGCAAGGAACATGGGATAGTACAATGCCCGCCGGTTACCAAGACCACTCGAACACCGGGACAGCACACCCCTAATTACTTTTTAAGATGCCCAAAATCTTGTGAAAGACCTCTGTGTTCCCATAGACCCCATTAAAGACTTCGGCCTTGGGCCCATAAGCGAACAAGGGCACCATAATGCCCGTATGGTCCACGGTCAGAAAATCACCCTGTACCTCCCCTTTTTCCATGTGGCCCCCGACAATGCCAAAACCGGACGTCTCGTGATCGGCCGTAATGATCACCAGGGTGTTCTTGTCGGCATCGGCAAATTTCAAGACCTCCGCAATGGCCTGGTCAAAGTCCAGCATCTCCCTTACGATATCACCCGTACTGTTGGAATGACCGCCATTATCGATTTGTGCAGCTTCGACCATAAGGAAAAAAGGGGCGTTCCTTGATTCCAAAACACCAAGGGCCCTTGCCACGCTTTTGGGCAAGGCCCCTTCCCTGCCATTCGCCATTGAGGGAGCTTTGCCCCCACCTAGATATACGCCGGTCGGTTCTTTAAAACGCCCAAACGAATCCAATTGCTGTGTAGCAAACACCGCTTCGATGGAAGCCCTCTCCTTTTCGCCACCCGCAATAAAGAAATCCAACGGACTGTTTTTCAGGTCCTGGACCAATCCCTTGGTATTGTCACGTTCCCTTCTGTGGGCATAGAACGCAGATGGCGTGGCCCCATAGATTGCGTCCGTGGAAACTATGGCCGTATGAAAGCCCATACGGCTGACCACCTCCACCAAATTGGGCAAATGTTTGCCTTCCGGCCCAGTGCCAATGGCCCTGTTATTTGTTTTTGTACCTGTAGCCATGGCAGTGGCACCTGCAGCGGAATCCGTGATCAGGTCATCGCGGGAGTCCGTTTTCACCAAGCCAATGTTTTTGACTCCGGTCAAGGTCAGGTCCCCCCTGTTTGCGATCATGGCCGAAGTAATTTGGGCCAGCCCATTTCCGTCCCCTATCATCAAAACAATATTCCGGGGGCGTAGGTCGGGATCGTATCCATATTCGGGCTTGTACACCCCTATGGGAGCTTCCAACCTAAAAGTCTTCATGTCCAGTTTCCCCAAATACTGCTTTGCCAATGCCGGCTTGTCCGTATGGATATAATCCACACCCAGTTTGGCCATTCGGGCCCAAGCAGTCTTGGTATCGGGCGTCGCCCAAAACCGGAAAGGTTTTCCCGAGACCTTGGCCCTGGCAATGGCCATCTTTACGTTTTTTAGGTCTGTGGACGTCATCCTACCGTAACCGTTCCAAGCGGCATAGTTTTTAAAACTGACACTTACCAGTGCCACCTTATCCAGATCGATTTGGTCGAGCCCTTCCAGGTTTTGATGGTCGAACCAAACAAAATCAGGATAGTTTGTATAATCTTCCGGTTTGGGCCGATTGCCGGACACCACGAATTTGACCTTGCCCCCATCGATGAGTCCGGGATAACCTTTCAAAACCGGCACCAGCTTCTCCAGCGTGGAATAAGCCTCCGATTTTAAGTCAATGAGCAATTGTAGCTGTCTCAGTTCCCCCGATTTTTCAACATCGGCGAGCCTATCCAAATACAATTTCCCCAAAGTGTGGCCAGCAACTATTTCATCCTCAGCGTGGGCAACGTAGAGCGAATCATTTTTCAAGAACACATCTGCTTCAATGGATGATGCGCCGTTACTGTATGCAAACCAAAAGGGCAATTCTTGGAGATAATCGTTGTGGGAGTGCACGTGATAAGTTGTTTGGCCATAAAGGATGGTGCCCGATGCGATAAACAACCATATAATACTGAAGCATTGCGAAGCCGGTCTCATTACTGTTTTGGTATTGTTCAATAAATGTTGCTGTGGTCTCCCTTACATGGGACACTTGGCAAGTACGGACAAAAATAGGGGACACACCCAAGGACAACTATTACGATTTTGTAAATTTTGTGCAAAGTCCATGTATGGTGACCCCTTGGCACCACCCTTATAAAAAAACATTAAACCCCCTTCCTTTTGCACAAAAAAATTATATTTGCACACTTAAAATTCCAAAGGCCCACGTGGTGGAATTGGTAGACACGCTACCTTGAGGGGGTAGTGTTCGAAAGGACGTGCTGGTTCGACTCCAGTCGTGGGCACAGAAAAAAACCGCAAGTAATTGCGGTTTTTTTGTTCATCAACCTTTCCTGAAAAATCCTCAAACTTTTTCCCAAAAGCCTGATATTACCGAAGTGGATTCTAAAATTTATGATAAAAAACTAGGACAACATTTTTTTAATTGTAAATTTGTTTAACGTTTAAACTCAAACAATGAACAATGTAAAAACATCTTTCAGCATTCGGGATATGGAAAACCTATCCGGAATCAAGGCCCACACTATAAGGATTTGGGAAAAAAGATACAATTTGTTCAGTCCGGAAAGAACAGATACAAATATTCGCACCTACAACTTGGAAAGCTTACAAAAGCTCTTGAACGTAACCTTACTGTACAATAATGGGTACAAAATTTCCAAAATCGCCAAGTTAGGGGACCAAAACATACCATCTTTGGTCAACGAAATCATAGCTAAAAATAGCGAGAAAAGCCACTCCATAAATTCTTTTAAGTTGGCTATGCTCAATTTTGATCAGTCACTCTTCCTAAAAACCTACAACGGTCTAATGGAAGAAAAGTCTTTTACCCAAATTTTCAACGAGGTTTTTATACCACTGCTCAACGAGCTCGGGTTGTTATGGCAGACCAATACGATCAGTCCGGCCCACGAACATTTTATCTCGAACTTGATTAAACAGAAAATATACATCCACACCGAGATGCTTCAGTTTGAGACACCTTCCAGAAAAGACGAAGTGTATGTCTTGTTTTTGCCAGAAAACGAAATTCATGAATTAGGTCTTTTGTACATTAACTATCAATTGGCTTTAAAAGGATACAAAACCATATACTTGGGACAGACCATGCCCATCGAAAGCTTGGAAGATCTGTTAAAATATTATACCAACATACGCTTTGTTTCTTATTTTACCGTTGCTCCTACAAAAGATGATATGGGGGATTATTTTAATAAATTCCTCAAGGTCCTGAAAAAATCCCCAACCTCCCAATTGTTTGTCCTCGGACATCAAATCCAAGAAATAGGAGAATTAAAACCTAAGGAGCCCATAAAAATTTTCAAGTCCATAGACCAACTTATTGAATCACTTTAAAGACGAATGAAAAAGGTAATAGTAATCGGTTCTGGTTTTTCCTCGCTCTCTGCCTCGTGTTATTTGGCAAAGGCCGGTTATTCCGTTGAAATTTTTGAAAAAAACGGCACTGTGGGCGGCAGGGCAAGGCAGCTGACCAAGGAAGGATTTACTTTTGACATAGGTCCAAGTTGGTATTGGATGCCCGATATTTTTGATAAATTCTTCGCCGATTTCGGTAAAAAAACTTCCGATTACTATCAATTGGACAAACTCAACCCCGCCTACAAGATCTTCTTCCAAGACGATACCATGACCATTGGCGACTGTATGGATGCCATTTGTGATGAATTTGAACGTATTGAGTCCGGTAGTAGTCAGCACCTAAAACAGTTTATAAACCAAGCCCAAGAAAACTATAACATTGCCATTAACAAAGTTGTTCTCAGACCTGGTCTTTCACCGTTGGAACTGGTAACCAAAGAAACCGTTCTAAAAGTCGACCAATTTTTTAAAACCATAAGCCAGCAGGTTAGAAAGCGATTCAAAAACCCAAAATTGGTATCCACACTAGAGTTTCCCGTTTTGTTTTTGGGCGCAAAACCCAGTAATACGCCTTCTTTCTACAATTTTATGAATTTTGCCGATTTTGGACTGGGCACTTGGCATCCAAAGGGAGGAATGTACGAGATTATAAAGGCCATGAAGAGCTTGGCCGAATCCTTGGGCGTAACCATACACACCAACAGTCCAGCCAGCCATGTTTTGGTATCCGAGGGCAAAGTACTCGGTATCCGAAGCAAGGGTACAAACCAGATAGCCGATTTTGTGGTAAGTGGAGCGGATTACCACCATTCCGAAACCCTGTTGGACAAAAAATATAGACAGTACTCCGAGGAGTATTGGGATAAAAAAACATACGCCCCTTCATCTCTTCTTTTTTATGTAGGATTCGATAAAAAGTTGGACAACATTGAGCATCACAATCTTTTTTTTGACACTGATTTTGAACAGCATGCCGAGGAAATTTATGATCGCCCACAATGGCCGAGCAAACCTTTGTTCTATGCTAATTTTCCGTCCGTAACGGATGCCTCCATGGCTCCCAATGGCAAAGAAAACGGATTTTTCTTGATACCGATTGCTCCAGACCTTGAGGATACGCCCGAACTGCGAGACCAATATTTTGATATAATTATGGACAGATTCGAAAATCTGACCCAACAATCTGTAAAAAATTCCGTAATTTTTAGAGATAGTTTTTGTGTAAACGATTTTGTGGAACAATACAATTCATACAAAGGAAACGCCTATGGTATGGCCAACACTTTGCGCCAGACCGCTTTTTTGCGACCTAACCTTAAAAGTAGCAAGGTCCAAAACTTGTTCTTTACCGGTCAGTTGACCGTTCCCGGACCAGGGGTCCCACCTTCCCTGATATCCGGTAAACTGGTGGCCGATTTAATCATTAAAGAAGAAAAGAGATGAAAACTATTTTTGACGACGTTTCGTATAGTTGCAGTAAGATTGTAACCCAGTCCTACAGTACTTCATTTTCCATGGCGACCAAAATGTTGGCTCCCTCCATCCGAGCGGACATTTACAACATTTATGGTTTTGTTCGATTTGCGGATGAAATTGTGGACACCTTTCATGAGTACGACAAAAAGCAGCTTTTTGATGCTTTTGAGAATGAGATGAATCGCGCTATCGAGCAAAAAATTAGCCTCAACCCAATATTGAACTCTTTTCAGCACACCTATCACAAGTACGATATACCTTACCATTTGGTTGCCTCTTTTATGAAAAGTATGCGAATGGACCTTACCAAAAAGAGGTACGAAACATTTGATGAATATCGCGAATACATTTATGGTTCTGCCGATGTTGTGGGATTGATGTGCCTATGCGTTTTTGTTCAAGGAGATAAAGAGAAATACGAAAAATTAAAAGAATCTGCGATGGCACTGGGTTCTGCCTTCCAAAAAGTAAATTTTCTCCGGGACCTAAAAGCCGATTATGAAGAACTTAACAGAACTTATTTCCCAAATACAGATTTAATGGAACTCGACGAAGCTTCCAAAAAACGTATCGTGGACGAAATTAAAGCTGATTTTGCATTAGGGTATTCGGGTATTGTTCAATTACCGGAACAAGCTAAATTTGGAGTCTACACTGCGTATCGCTACTACAAAAAATTGCTTCAAAAATTACAGAGCACCCCCCCGTTGGAAATCAAAAATACCCGGATTCGAGTACCCAATTATCAAAAATTTGGGCTCTTGGCCCAATCCTATGTAAACTATAAATTGCAACTGGTACAATGAAAGTAGCACTTTGGATACTAATATTTTTATCGACCTTCTGCTTTATGGAATTTATGGCGTGGTTCACCCATAAATATGTCATGCATGGCTTTTTGTGGAGCCTTCATAAAGACCATCATAAAAAGGACCACGACTCGTGGTTTGAGCGGAACGATGCCTTCTTTATTTTTTATGCCGTGGTGAGCATGGTACTATTTTATCTGGGCAGCTATACGTCTTTCTGGTACGGCTGGCCATTGGGTTTTGGAATACTTGCCTATGGGATCGCTTATTTTATGGTCCACGATATTTTTATACACCAACGCTTCAAAATATTTAGAAACGCCAATAATTGGTATGCGCGAGGTGTTCGCCGAGCGCACAAAATTCACCACAAGCATCTGGGAAAAGAAGATGGCGAGTGTTTTGGCATGTTGCTGGTTCCCTTTAAATATTTTAAGAAAAACTGATTTTATTCGGCAAGTAGATTATCCAAAAGTGCTCTGGTCTTGTCCGAGTTCCAATTGGCAGCACCTGTTTTATTGACCACAATGTTGCCTTCTTTATTTAAAATATAAGTAACAGGAATTGAGTTGCTTGCCAAAACTTTGGGCGTATAGGAAGCTTGAAAATAAACTGGAAGATCATACTCCTTTTTCTCTAAAAAGGCCGAAACTTTGTCCTCCTCATCATTTGCGACAAAAGCAAAAACAACTTTATCGCCATAATCCTTGTACAAAGCGGCGAAACCTGGTAATTCTGCCACACAAGGCGGGCACCATGTAGCCCAAACATTGATCAATACAACTTTGCCTTTGTGAGAAATAAGGTTCATTTTATTCCCCTCCCTATCCACAAGTTCCCAATGGTAATCTTCCAGTACCGCCTGCTCGTTTTTGTTTACCGTGCCCGGACTAACTACAACAGCAACCACTTTATTGACCCAAACCCTTACATGAAAACCAATTGGTGTAAAAAGTATGAGCAAGATGGCCAATATCCATATACCATTACTGATCTGTTCTTTGGTAATTTTCATTCCGCAATTAATTCATCCAGTAAATTGTACACCTTTGTAGTGCTCCAGTCAACGATTCCTTCGTTATGGATTACAATATTTCCCGCTTTATCGATTACATAAGAGGATGGCACTTTACTAGTATCCACTGCGGTTTTTTCCCCAATGATCAAATAGGTAACCGGGAATGTAAAATTGTGTTCTTCCATGAAAGCCTTAACAGGTTCTTGCTCTTCGTTGGTAATGATGTAAAAATCCACCTTCCCTTTATATTTGTCGTATAACTCTTGAATACTTGCAAGTTCAGCCTCGGAGGGCAATCGCCAGGATGCCCATAGATTGATAAGGATTACGTTTCCTTTAGATCTTTTAAAGTTAAAAAAGTTCCAATCTTCATCCTTTAGCTGCCAATCGTAATCGGTTATCTGTTGACGTTCCGACTTTTCTATTACCGATGGTGAAAATGAAAAAGCACGGTTCAACCAAATTTTCCCATAATACCCAATCGGAGTAACAAAAAAAGATAGGATGAAAAGAATCAATATAACATTGAGGATGGTCTTTCTACTGATCTTCATTAAAATGTGTTTCTCAAAAAATAAAAACTCCTGACATCAGTATAACGTCAGGAGTTTTGACAAATTATTTAGATACAATTAAGCATTCTGTTTTTTGATCAAGTTTAAGGCCGAACCTTCGTTGAACCACTTTATCTGGGCATCGTTATACGAATGGTTGGCAATTATGGTATCCTTGCTTCCATCCGCATGGACAACCTCAATGGTCAATGGTTTGTCCGGCGCAAATTCTGCAGCATCCACAATATTGAATGTATCGTCTTCTTGAATCAAATCGTAATCGTTCTCATTGGCAAAGGTCAAGGCCAACATCCCTTGTTTTTTAAGGTTTGTTTCATGGATCCTTGCAAAGGATTTTACCAAAACGACCGCAACGCCCAAATGACGTGGCTGCATGGCAGCATGCTCTCTGGAAGATCCCTCTCCATAGTTATGATCACCCACAACTATCGTCATAATTCCATTCTTTTTGTACTCACGTTGCGTATCTGGCACACCGCCGTACTCTCCAGTCAATTGATTCTTGACAAAATTGGTTTTTTGGTTAAATGCATTTACCGCACCAATTAGCGTATTGTTGGCAATATTGTCCAAATGACCTCTAAAACGCAACCAAGGTCCTGCCATGGAAATGTGGTCCGTGGTACATTTTCCGAAGGCTTTGATCAATAGCTTCATACCCTGTAGGTTATCCACGGTAATAGGTGTAAATGGTTCCAAAAGTTGTAGACGCTCAGAATCCGGAGAAACTTTTACAACCACACCACTTCCATCTTTTTGGGGCTCTTCGTATCCGTTTTCCTTTACTTCGAATCCTTTTGGTGGCAACTCCCATCCTGTTGGCTCGTCCAACATTACTTCTTCGCCATCTTCGTTGATCAACTTGTCCGTTAACGGGTTAAAATCCAAACGGCCTGCAATGGCTATTGCAGCGGTCATTTCCGGTGAAGCTACGAAGGCGTGGGTATTTGGGTTACCATCCGCACGTTTTGCAAAGTTTCGGTTAAAGGAGTGTACAATACTGTTCTTTGGTGCATTTTTTGGGTCCTTGTAACGTGCCCATTGACCAATACAAGGTCCACAGGCATTGGTAAATATCTTGGCATCCAATTTTTCGAATATTTCCAAGATACCGTCACGTTCCGTGGTATATCTAACTTGCTCAGAACCTGGGTTAATTCCAAATTCCGCTTTTGTTTTTAGTTTTTTGTCCAATGCTTGTTGCGCAATGGACGATGCTCTTGAAAGGTCTTCATAAGAAGAATTCGTACAGGATCCTATTAATCCCCATTCCACTGCCAAAGGCCAATCATTGGCTTCGGCTTTTTCTTTCATAGTTCCAACTTCCGTTGCCAAGTCCGGAGTAAAAGGACCGTTCAACAAGGGCTTCAACTCGGATAGGTTAATTTCGATCACTTGATCAAAATATTGCTCTGGGTCGGCATATACTTCTGGATCTGCTGTTAAGTGCTCTTTTACCTTATTGGCCTCGTCGGCTACATCAGATCTATCGGTCGCCCTTAGGTAACGCTCCATGGATTCGTCGTATCCAAAGGTAGAAGTGGTTGCACCTATCTCGGCCCCCATATTACAAATAGTTCCTTTTCCTGTGCAGGACATTGCAGTTGCGCCAGGGCCAAAATATTCAACAATGGCTCCCGTTCCCCCTTTTACGGTCAAGATTTCGGCCACTTTTAGAATTACGTCCTTGGGTGCTGTCCAACCAGAAAGTTTACCGGTAAGTTTTACACCGATCAACTTTGGGAATTTAAGTTCCCATGCCATACCGGCCATTACATCTACCGCGTCGGCTCCACCAACTCCGATAGCTACCATACCCAGGCCACCTGCATTTACGGTGTGGGAATCTGTTCCGATCATCATTCCGCCCGGGAATGCATAATTTTCCAATACTACTTGGTGGATGATACCTGCTCCCGGTTTCCAAAATCCTATTCCATACTTATTTGATACAGAACCCAAGAAATCAAATACCTCGCTACTGGTCTCGTTGGCATGCTTTAAATCTGCCGCAGCACCATCTTTGGCTTGAATCAAGTGATCACAGTGAACTGTGGTCGGCACCGCTACTTTATCTTTTCCTGCCTGCATAAACTGTAGCAAGGCCATTTGGGCTGTTGCATCCTGACAAGCTATTCTATCGGGAGCGAAATCAACGTAATCCTTTCCTCTTACATATGCCTTTTCTGGATCGCCGTCCCACAAGTGGGAGTATAAAATCTTTTCCGAAAGCGTTAGGGGCTTACCAACCAGTTCTCGGGCTTTTTCCACGCGTTCCCCCATGGAAGCGTAAACGCCCTTAATCATGTCTATATCAAATGCCATTATACAATTGAGTTTTTAGATTTTCGTAATTCGGTAAATTTACTAAATCGTAAAGTAATTTGGAATTAGAATCGTACTAAATAAGTACGAGGAAAATTATTTTATAATAATTCCCCAATAATTTTATCTTCTGTGATACCTTCTGCTTCCGCTTTGTAGTTTTTAAGTATCCTGTGGCGCAATATTCCCAGGGCCACTGCTTTTACATCTTCAATGTCCGGAGAGAATTTTCCATGGATTGCCGCATGTGCCTTAGCTGCGAGTACCAGATTTTGTGATGCCCGTGGGCCTGCCCCCCAATCGATATAATTATTTACATAGTCCGATGCACCGTTTTGATTTGGCCGGGTTCTGTTAACCAGTCTTACGGCATAATCCACCACATTGTCCGGAACGGGTATTCGCCTGATCAAGTGCTGAACCTCAATGATTTCGTCGGCATTAAACAGGGTATTTATCTGGATTTCATTATCCGAAGTGGTAGATTTCACCACTTGTATTTCTTCTTCAATGGAGGGGTATTTTAGTTCTATGGCAAACATAAAACGGTCCAATTGGGCTTCGGGCAACGGATAGGTTCCCTCCTGTTCTATCGGGTTTTGTGTGGCCAAAACAAAATAAGGCCGATTTAATTTGTATTGTTTGCCCGCAATGGTAACGGCTCTTTCTTGCATTGCTTCCAGCAGAGCTGCCTGGGTCTTGGGCGGGGTACGGTTAATTTCGTCCGCCAAAATAATGTTACCGAAAACCGGCCCCATTATAAATTTAAAATTGCGGTTTTGATCAAGCACCTCGCTACCTAAGATATCGCTCGGCATTAGATCTGGTGTAAATTGTATTCTTTTAAAGTCCAGCCCCAATGTCTGGGCAATGGTGTTGACCATCAAGGTTTTTGCCAGACCGGGAACACCGATCAACAGTGAATGCCCCCCTGTGTATATGGATAGCAGTATTTGCTCGATAACCTCTTCTTGGCCAACAATGACCTTGGCGATCTCTTTTTTTAAATCTTGGTGCTTTTTTACCAGGTTTTCAACCGCTGTTACATCCGACATACAATTATTGCTTTACCCAGTTGTTCGCAAAATTGCAGCTTTTACTCTCATCGTCCACATGGATATAAGTGTCTTCGATATGCTCGTCCATCCATTCTTTTATGGCCTTAAACTGTTTTTCCCTTAGGGCGAGCTCTTGGATTTTTAGATAATCCTTGGCAAAATCCGCTTCATGTTCATCGTAACGGTTAGAGATTTTCATGATTTTGAATTTTGGAGGTCCTCCTCTTGGATCATCTTCACGGATGGGCCTTGATATTTCCCCATCCTTTAGGTCCCTAACTTGATTGTAAAGTGTTGGATCCATTTTGGTAAGCTCAAAACGAGAATCAAAATTGATAGGGTTACGCAACAATCCGCCGTCAAACTTGGTTTCTTTTTCATCGGAAAAGTTCAATGCTGCTTCTGCAAAAGTGTATTTGCCATCCAATATATGCTGACGAATCGTGTCCAATTCGCTTACTGCTTTATCTATTGCGCTTTGTGGTATATCCGGAATCATGAGAATGTGACGAATATCCCGCTCTTGCCCTCTTACTTTCTCCACGAAAATGATATGGTAGCCAAAAATAGTCTCAAATGGTTCGGAAACTTCGCCTTCATTTAGACTAAAGGCCACATCCTTAAATTCCCTAACAAATTGCGTTTCTTTGGTAATGCTGTAAAAACCGCCATTTGGTCTTGAACCGGGATCCTCTGAATGTAGAATGGCTTTTACCCTAAAATTTCCGTCGTTTTCCAGAACATCTTGCCTGATCTTGTTCAGCTCATTGATCACCTTTTGTTTTTCTTCTTCTGGTGCTTCGGGCTGTTTTACAATTTGTCCTATTTCCAGTTCCGCACCAAATACCGGGCGTTCATCTTCGGGTATCTTGTAAAAAAACTGACGTACTTCCTCGGGAGTAACTTCGATTTCCTCTACGATCTTGCTTTGCATTTTTTCGGAAAGCATTCGAAGTTTGTTTATTTCAAAAAGCTCTTCACGAAAACTTTCCATATCCGGCTTTTTATAATAGCTGAGCATTTTTTCCACACTACCGATCTGTTGGGTAAGCTGTTGTATCTGTCGGTCACTTTGTGCATTTACCATATCGTCCGATACCAACAAGCTATCCTGTACCGCTTGGTGCGCATAAAGTCTATCCTCCATTAATTTTCCCAAGAGGCTACAGCGTGTAATATCTTCGGTGGAGGCGCCTTGGTTCTTTAAATCGATAAGTGTTTTGTCGATGTCGGATTCCAAGATTACGTAATCTCCTACCACTGCGGCAATTCCATCCAGTTTTATTTTGTTTCCACTAGCCGTGGAGTCTGTTCCAAGTGCTTGGTCCATTTCCTGTGCTTGCACCAATCCTACCATGGCAAAAAATGCGATGGAAAGTCCTTTAATTCTCATTGTCATAAACCTCAAATTCTTTCTTCTTAATGGCTTCATCAATAATATCGGTTTCAAGTTTTTTTACGTAGCTCAATCGTCTTCTGTTCAAGATCAGTTGTTTAATATCGGGCTCAACATAATCAAAAGGAGCTGTTTCATTGACTTCCAATACATTGGTCACCAAGCCCAAATATACTTCTAACGAATCTTGTAACTCAAAAAATTGTGATTTTTTTAAGTGCGTCTCTTCATTGGCACGGTTCAACGGCGGGATTTCTGCAATTACCCTCGAAGCGCTTACCCAAATGGAGTCGTTAAAATGTATTTTTTTAAACTGTACCGCGATAGAATCCAGATATCGCTTATCGGCCTTGTCCCATTTTTTTAATTTGTCCTCCACACCTTTCCTATCCAAAAACTGACTGGACATGCCCACAAACCTCAACTGCACCAACCTTTCGTTAAGTTTAAAGTTTTCTTTTTCCTGTTCGTAAAATTCCAACAATTGGCCTTGGGTAACAGCAGTGTCCTGGGACTGGTTCACCAAGGCTTCTATATAGGCCCTTGTGTAGAGATCAGCACGATAATCGGACACCAAACGATCGAATTCTGCCAACTTTTCTCCAGGCAAGTTGATTTTTGACTTGGTCAACAATAATTGTTTGGATGCCCAAGTATTAATATAGTTGGTCACGAAAATTGTACTATCCTCGGGGGTCATGTCATCATCTACCAACGATGCAACATCCTCTTTGTACAGATAGGCATCCCCCACACGTGCCAAAGGTTCCTTTTCTTCATCTTTATTGAACATACCTTCGCACGAAGAAAAAAGTATGACCAACAATGCACAAAAAAGGAAAAGCGTATTTTTTTGGTGCTTAAGCATTTCGCAAAAATAACAATTACTAAATCCCTTACAAGAAGGTTCTCATATCATTAACAGATTTTTTAATCGGGATAGATGTACAGAAATTGCTACTTTAGTACAAAACCAAACTAAAAATGAAGTACACTACCGAAATTGTTGTGGATATTCCACGGGACGAGTTCATTAAAAAAATGGACGACCCCGAAAATATGAAACATTGGCAACGAGGATTGATCAAGTATGAACAACTGTCCAAGACCCCCGGACAAGAAGGTGCCCAAATGAGCCTCAGCTATAAAATGGGGAAAAGGGAAATGGACATGGTAGAGACCATCATCAAAAGAAAACTGCCCGAAGAAATGCACATGACCTACGACACCAAGGGAGTACACAACATCCAAAAAAACTACTTTAAGGATGAAGGAGACAAAACCCGTTGGGTTTCCGAAACCGAGTTTCAATTTTCTGGATTTGGAATGAAGTTAATGGGTTTTCTAATGCCTGGAGCGTTCAAAAAACAATCGTTAAAATATATGCAAGACTTTAAAGCCTTTGCCGAAACCGGTAAATCTGTAACCGAATCTTAAAAACAATGGAAAAACTTTTGGATAGAAAAATAAAAATTATTTGGGATTTTAGAGGACCAAGCGCAGCCCATACCGCAGAACACTATTTAAAACACCTAAAAGAGTTTGTTGAAGTCGAGGAATTAAAATACGACCTGGGCGGTATCGAACATTACAGTCCCACGCACAGTATTGCCTTTTTGGTCGTCGCAGAATTTGAGCTAAAGGAAGTGAGAAGCATCCTTAAACCACACAGGGGCCAGGTGTATAACGGTGAAATTTAAGTATATGTTACGTAAACTTTCAATTCTCTTTATACTGGGTTTAATAACGTCCTGTGCAGAGAACGGCCCCAGCGACCCTTTGCTACAAGCGCTTTCCTCTACTGATCCAAAGATTGCCAATGTTATGCAAAATCTGGATGCACACGAAGTGCAGATCAGATATACTCAAATTGACCGGAGGAACGACAGCATTATTTTTACCGATTATGATTTTCAGGTAGAAAAAAACAATTATTTCTATCCGGCGAGCACAGTCAAGTTCCCAGCTGCAGTGGCTGCCTTGGAAAAGTTGAACGAAATCGATACACTGAACGCCCATTCTACCTTTTTTGTGGAAGGCGATTCTGTACAAACCACATTCGCAAAAGCCGTATCGGAGATTTTTGCGGTTTCGGACAATGCCGCCAACAACAGGTTAATTGAATTCTTGGGTCAGGACGACTTAAATAAAAGAATGTTGGACCGTGGCATTTCCCCCATTAGGATTTCCCACCGTTTATCCACCAGCAATGCCGACGAGGTGACCACAAAGTCTTTGGTTTTTTACCTAAACGACTCCACGACCACCATGAGCGCTCCTATAGTAAACGATCCGATACTCCCATTGGATTTGCAAAACATTAAAAAGGGAATCGGTTTTATGGGCGATGATAAACTCCAAAAGACCCCGTTCGATTTTAGTTTAAAGAATTACTACCCTATCCAAGCCCAGAGCAACTTATTAAAAAGGGTGATGTTTCCTGAAGCATTTCCTGCAGAAGAGCGTTTTAATTTAAATGAAAAACAATACGAGCTTCTCCACACCGCCATGCACACCTTACCCGCTAAGGTGGGTTATGACCCGGATGAGTATTACGATAGTTATGTTAAGTTTTTTATGTTTGGAGACAATACGGACCCCATGCCAGACCACATAAAAATATACAACAAAGTAGGCTATGCCTACGGCACCTTAACGGATTGCGCCTACATTAAAGACGCTGAAAACGATGTGGATTTTATACTTACCGCAACCATTTTGGTAAACAGCAATGGCATATTTAACGATAACACTTATGAGTATGACGAAATAGGAATTCCGTTTCTGGCACAGTTAGGAAGAGAGATTTATGAAATCGAGTTGGAGCGTAAAAAATAATCCATCCCTAAAATATACCATTATAAAAAAGCGGGACATTGCCTCGTAATCTTATCTTACTCGGCAACATCCCACTTCCGGATTAAAATCCTAAAAGTCAAGAAACCTCATCAACCATTTCTGGCTGGATGTTCCAATTATCGTTGGCCAACAGTACTTGGTCAAAATCGACACCCTCAATGGGCTTTAATGTTTGACTGGCTGCATCCCACTCTATTTTTCTGCCCAATTTCCAGGACAAGCCGGCCATGTGTGCCGAAATGGCCTCATCAAAACCTTCTTTAATGCCACAGCTCACATTTCCGCCATTCTTAATTACACTCAGCCACTCCCGCATATGTAAGAAAGTAGAATCTACACGAACACCGTCAATATAGGTCCACATAAGACCCTTATCGGCAAAATATTGCGATGTGGCCGATGAAACCGCATCGGTCGACCCTGCAGCTGGATCATATTGGTAAATGGGCACATTGGGTTTCATTTTCTCAGCCTCCAACATATCGGCATATCGGGTGGATGCGCTATCGGGCCAAACAGTTAATCTATTGCCCAGTTCCATGGTAGCATCGTGTCCCATTAAAATTGTAGGTCGATTAAAACCATTGCCCAAAGTGGCACTGTAACAAAAGGTCATTCCCCTTTCTTTGCCCTTGGTTTGACTGCTTCCGGTACTGAACTCGGGAAATTCCATATTCACCTGGATCACATCCGGAACATTTCTACCATCGTTATGGGTATAAATTCCGCCCGAAGCGCTGACCGCAGTCGGAATACCCATGTTCAGTACACAATTTAACCTGTCGTAATCGTGTGTCAACAAATCGCCCGAAAGACCCGAACCATAGGCCCACCACTTACGCCACCTAAAAAAATGGTTCTTATTGAACGGTACTTTTGGTGCAGTACCTAAAAACTGTTCCCAATCAATGGTTTCGGGGCTGGCTTTCTCATGGAGATCATAATTCCAAGCGCCATTGTCATCATTACGGTTTGTGTTGGTCTGGATCAACGACACATGCCCCAAAGTCCCTTTTTCCACAATATCGCGGGCGGTCCTAAAACTTAGGGTTTGCCTGTGCTGGTGTCCCACAGCGAACACTGCTTCGGATTTTTCGGCAGCATCGCGCAAAGTGTAGGTTTCTTCAACCGTATGTGTCATAGGTTTTTCCACATAGACATGTACATTATGGTTCAAAGCCTCAATGGACATGGGGGCATGCCAATGATCTGGTGTTGCGATCACCACGGCATCCACTTCACCACTTTTGATCATATCCTTATAATTCAAATATCTTTTGATCTTATTGTCCTCCGTGGAGAAAGAGTTGATGAATTTCTCTGCCCGCACATCAAATACATCACAAATGCCCACCAATTTCACGTTGAGACGTTCTTGGGCCTCAAAATCCTCCAGTCTTTTGTTATTGGGGTCTTCTTCGGCAGCCAAGCGCATTTCTTCTTTCCACTCGTCGGTAGCAAAGCCCAAGGCCCTTGTCAATTGCTCTCCACGGATACCAAATCCAATTACCCCTATGCGAACTGGGTCGCCTCCTATCCCGGGAACCGCAGGTGGCAATGATGGTTTTATATTGAGCTGCTCCAATATTTCTGAACGCTTCTTGTGCGAGTTGACCGAGGTTGCCGCTCCTGCCCACCATACAGCTCCAAGTATGGGAAGGCCGCCCAACCCTATCAATAGGTCTCTTCTAGTCCATTTCATTGTTCCTGTGTTTTAAGTTTGTTCTTTCTGAGATAATCCAAGCCAAAGTAACTTCCCGTGGGCAATTGATATATTACAATACAGGCCACCAGCTCAATCAAGTTTTTATTGATGATCCAGTAGTTTCCCTCGACGTTCATTTGGGTGAGTCCTGGGAATGGCGGATGTGCCAAAAAATAAAGTGCCAATAGCCCTACCCCGACAAAGGCACCGATTCGTTCAAAAACCCCCAAGGTAAAGGTTACCCCTACCACCATAAGGGCAATAATGTTCATGGTATCCACCCAACCTATGGTTGCATCACCAATCAACATGGTAAAAAACCATTCAAATGGTCCTTGTGCGGTGGCCAAATACCCAAAAGATGTCCATTCCGGATTATACATCTTCACCACACCTTCAAACAAAAAGTGCCACCCGATAAAGATGCGAAGCAAGGCAACACTGGCTTTCAGTTTATTTTGATTTTGGTTCATAATTGTTATAGTTAATTGTGAATATCCCAGTTCCTCTTTGAAGAAAGCAAGATTTCCTTCTAAGTATTAAAAGTACCCCACAGTAAACCTAAATACCATGACCATTATCAGTTTTCAACAGTCTGAACACAACATGTTCCTGCAGTACGACAAAAGTTAAAAACTGATATATTTTTGATCACTTCGCAATATTGGATTGATCAATAACAAGGCTTAATTTTATAAATATCGCTATCATACCTCCCTCCTATTTTGAAATTGATTTTTATTCCCAAATTCTTTCGTCAACCGCTTTTTTTTGATGAAGTTAACATTACCAACCCACACTTGAAACAGGCCTGTGAACCACATTGAAACGGATATAGTTTATCTAAAAAAACAATTTCCCAACGGTATCCTAAACATACACCAAAAGGGACATGCCATTTGCAACATACACTCCAAAGTGAATACGTTCCGATGGTTACTGCAAGGCACCTTTGACTATTTTACAACAACCAAGGATACGGAGGAAGAGGTTTTGGTCTGTCAAATTTCAGAGCCGATGAGCATTTTGGGCCTAAATGGGCTCAACGATAGAAAAAGGTATACGTACAAGATCGTGGTATCTTCCGATCAAGCTACTTTTTTTGAAGTACCTATTGAAGTAATAATCCATCACCTAGCCCATACTGAGAACAACCAAACCATTCTAAAGATAAGTCGTTCGTTATACCATCAATTGAGGCAAGCACTTTTAAAACAGACCGATTTGTTACAAGCTGCACGTTATCGCTCCCTGAACAATGATCAACAGTTTTTTATGGGCCCGGCGACCGAACAGGCGGAAATAGTCTCCTTGATGCGACGCTCCCCTTTTTTGGACTATTTTGACGACCAGCAACTATCACAACTCGCTTCCATTGCCGAACGGCGGGAATATGAACCCGACGAAGTACTTTATATACAAGACAGGCTTACCAACGGGCTCTTTATTTTGATCAGTGGTGAAGTTGCCATCAAACGATTGGAAGGGAACATTGAGATACGCCAGCGGTCCATAAACAATCCGGGGTTTATTTTTGGCTGGTCCTGTGCTATGGGAGAAAAGGATATTTGCTCCGCTGTCACTACTCAGAAAACCTCCATTTATTTTATCCATCAAAAGGATTTGCTACAACTGCTGGACAAATACTCCGTTTTCGCACACAACTTTTTTATGCGGTTGTTTTGGCTGATGGGCAACCAGATCAACGCAGCCTTCGTCCGCTACCTGGGACTTTTGGGCAAGCACAACCTCCAAGCTGTCTATCAATTAATAGAGAACAACAAATCAAGATTGGCCGTATCATCCCCTTTGCATCAGGTCGGGCATTTGCTATCCAATACCAACACCAAACAATTGGGGTACAATGCCCTCTCCAAACTCATTTCCAACGGCTCTCATCTGGAACGACATATCGCTTCGTTGAGCTTGGAGCTTTTGCAAGAGGATATGCAGGAGCTAAAGTTTCTTAAAGGACTCCAGCATATTTATGAAACGGTAGCGGAAAATAAGAACGAAACAGGCATGGATATCCGCAAATCTTGCGCTACTGCAACAAAAAAAGCGTTTGAACACGTGCAGCATAAAATTGAAGGACTGGATAACCTACCCGACAAAAGCGGCTGTATTTTTATATACAACCATCTTTTCAACCATCCATTTTATACGCTCAACAACAAATTTCAAATTACATTGGATTCACATTTTATCAGTGCCAAAATATTGGATGATAAATATAACGATCCTGGTATCCGGACGGTGCGTATAGGTCAGGGACAAGAATATGGCCATCAAAACTATTATACCAAGTTGGGATATATCAATGTCTATACCAAAGATTCTGAGGCGGTTGACAAAGAATGTAAAAAGGCAACACGTAGCATATTCTATAGAACGGCCGCAGAATTTTTACAAACCGGACACAATTTGGTCGTTAGTCCGGAAGGAACCTCCTACTCTACCGAGGAATCCCCTGGACCTTTTAAAATGGGTGTTTTTAAACTGGCCCAATCCATGGAAAACGAACCTTACATTGTACCTATTGTCTTAGTGAATTTTGATAAGCGCATTTCGAACGGCCTTTTTTACTGTAAGATCCACGAACCTTTTAAACTGAGTGACAAACTATTGGAGACTGGGAAAAATTTGTCCGATTTTGTAAAGCATTATCAGTACACCTACGCAGGGTACGTAGAGGAAGCAAAGGAACGTGCCGAAGAATTGCACATGAAACCAGTCCCAAACGTTATCGAAGAACCACCAGAAATTTGGCGCAACGAGATCAAGCGTTTAAAAAGACGGGTAAACAATCTGGAAAACCAGAACGACCTGATTGTTTTTTATGGAAGTTCCTCTGTGCGTCTATGGGTAGGAATGAAAAAGGATTTAACTCCATTTAATGTTCTTAATTTAGGATTTGGTGGATCTACCTATGTGTGGTGCATTCATTATTTTGATGAAATCTTTAAAGGAGCAGAACCTAGCAAAATTGTACTGTACGCCGGTGAAAACGACCTTGCACAAGGCAAATCGCCACAAGAAGTTTTGAACGACTGCAACCAACTGGTTCAAATGATCCTTAAAAAATATCCTGAGGTGGAACTGGCTTTTATAAGCCTGAAACCCAGTTTAGAACGCGAGGACATGATTCCCCAGATCATAGAGACCAATCTATTGTTGTCCAAATACGCAATTGGAGAGCTTAATGCGCAGTATATAAATGTGTTCGGACAAATGATTACTGCGGACAACCGGCCAAAACCTGATCTGTACATGTCGGATGGATTACACCTCAACAAAAAAGGATATACTATTTGGAGCGAGGTGATCAAAACAGCTTTGCTCTCTTCCGAGAATCCTATGGAAAAAGAATCGTTTGATTTGGCTGCAGATGCTTAAGCTGGCTCCCCAAACAAATCGTAATCCGATGCATCTGTAATCTTGATATTTACAAAGTCACCGATTTTCACATAATGTTTGGTGGCATCGATCAGCACTTCGTTATCCACATCGGGCGAATCGAACTCGGTGCGGCCCACAAAATGGTTGCCTTCTTTCCTGTCGATGATACAGCGGAAAGTCTCCCCTATTTTCTCTTGGTTCAATTCCCAGGAAATCTGTGATTGGATCTCCATAATAATGTTTGCGCGTTCTTGCTTTACTTCTTCGGGAACATCGTCCTCCAAATTAAAGGCATGTGTATTTTCCTCGTGGCTGTAAGTAAAACAGCCCAAACGTTCAAAGCGCATTTCTTGTACCCATTGTTTCAAGGTCTCAAAATCTTGTTCGGTTTCTCCAGGGTAGCCAACGATCAAAGTGGTTCGAATGGCCATGTTAGGTACGGTTTCCCTAAAATCGTTCAACAGTTTTGTAGTTTTCGCCTGTGTAGTACCCCGCCGCATACTTTTAAGTATGGAATCGGATATATGTTGAAGGGGAATATCTATATAATTGCACACTTTTGGCTCGTTGCGCATTACTTCCAGAACATCCATTGGGAAGCCTGTTGGGAAGGCATAATGCAAACGGATCCATTCTATCCCCTCAACTTTCACCAACGCTTGGAGCAATTCTGCCAAATTTCTTTTCTTGTACAGATCAAGGCCATAATAGGTCAGGTCTTGCGCAATCAAAATGAGCTCTTTTACCCCGTTCGCAGCCAGTTTCCCTGCTTCGGAGACCAAATCCTCAATGGGGGTGCTTCGGTGCTTTCCTCGCATCAAAGGTATGGCACAGAAAGAACAAGGACGATCACATCCTTCCGCAATTTTTAGATAGGCATAATTCTTAGGGGTTGTGGTAAGTCGTTCCCCGATGAGCTCATGCTTGTAATCGGCTCCAAGAGCTTTTAATAAATTGGGAAGATCACTAGTTCCAAAATATTCATCAACATTGGGAATTTCTTTTTCCAAATCCGGTTTGTACCGCTCGCTCAAACATCCCGTTACGAACACTTTGTCCACTTCACCTGCTTCTTTTCGCTGTACGTAGTCCAAAATAGTATTGACACTTTCTTCCTTTGCATTGGCAATAAATCCGCAGGTATTGATTACCACGACATTGCCCTCTTCCTCGTGGGCCACTTCTTTGTTGTTGGCGCGCAATTGTCCCATTAACACTTCCGAGTCGTAGACATTTTTGCTACAACCTAAGGTCACCACGTTGATTTTGTTCTTTTTGAGCGATTTTGTGCGCATATTTTCTTTAAATGGAGTGCAAAAATACAACAACAAGGAGCATTACGATCAATTTGGGATATATTTTTGGAAATGAAGGTTTCTACGGATACAATATCCCAAAACGATTACACTAGTCTTGATAGCCTTCTGGTATTTTTCGAGCGTTGGTAATATCCTCAAATGCTTTTCCTATTCGTAATAGCAGGGCCTCGGAAAACGGTTGACCTATAAAGGTTAAATTTTCGGGCTCACCATCTGCTTTATAGCCCATGGGAACGGTAAGGGCAGGATATTCAGCAGCAGCTGCGTAACCTGCATGGTAATTGTTGATGCTTAACAAAACATCCAAATCATTCTGGATCATTGGCTCAAAATAGCCTCTTCCCGTAAGCAATACATCCTCTTTTATTCTTATTAATCTTTCTTCTGATGTTGAATCACGTAGAATGGATTCAAAACGTAGTTGTCCGTATGGAATCCTAACCAACGAATCTTTACCATTAAAACTTACCACATCTAACACCGAACTTATTTTAACAGCATCTTTATTTTTAACCTGAGTCTCTAAATAAGTCTTCAAGTCGTTCTTCATATCTGCCTCCAATAAGGTGAGAAATGTAGAGGGCAGGTGATAATTTTGGTTTTCAAATGTTACAATCTCTGCTCCAACTTCTTTTAATCTGGCAACTGCAGCGGCATACAGGGAATCACCTTCCATTAAACCTTGTATCACCCCAAAACGGATTGACTTTAAAGGCTCCGGATTATTCCACGCGGATAAAATGCCCGGTTCCGCTTTTACCGATTTGTAATCTGTTTCATCCTTACCCAACATGGCATCCAATAAAATGGCATTGTCGGTCACATTTTTTGTCATGGGCCCGGGCGTGTCCAAAGTACTTGATATGGGAACAATCCCGGTTCGGCTCAAGAGGCCTATAGTTGGTTTTAGTCCGACCACTGAGTTTTGACCGGACGGGGACAAAATGGAACCCGAAGTCTCCGTGCCCACTGTTGCCACGGCATAATTTGCAGCAGCAGATGTACCACTACCAGCACTGGAACCTCCTGTATCAAAAATTCTTCTTCCGTAGGGGTTCAAGGTCTGTCCGCCGACCGCACTCTGCCCGTTCGGACATCCGTCACAAATAAAATTGGCCCACTCGCTAAGGTTCGCTTTGCCCAATATTAAGGCTCCATTTGCCTTCAAACGTTCCACAATAAATGCATCATCGGTTTCATTTTCCATTAAAGCAATGGCGCCTGCAGTCGTTTTCATTCCCGCGACCCCGATATTGTCCTTTAATAGAATGGGCATACCATAAATAGGATGATGGATTTCCAGTGATTCGTCTAACTGGCGTGCCTCATGCAACACATTCGGATTTAAGGCGATTATGGAATTTAATGTGGTACTGTTGGGCAATTCGTATTTGTAGATTCTATGCAGATAAAAAAGCACCAACTCTTCATAAGTGAATTTTCCTTGGTCGATATGGCTTTGGATAGTTGGTATGTCCTGCTCCAAAACCAATGGTCTCATGGCTTCATAACGTTCTTCAGAAAATTTTGAGACTTCATCATACAAAGGAAGAAACACCTCATTTTTATCCAAGACCTTACTTTGGATAAATTTGTAGCGCATTCTCTTATTTTCGTGCTCTGCATTGGCAGCCACTTCGGTGGAATCGTTGTAGGGAGTCCAGAGTACAATGTTTTCGTTGGTCTTGGCCTTGTGATCTTTACAAGAAATGAATCCGATCAACAGTAAAACAAACCAAAGGTACCGGCACATAGCTATATTTTAAAGAATGAATCCACAAACTCATATTTATTGAACACCTGAAGATCCTCAATGCCCTCGCCCACACCGATGTATTTCACTGGAATCTGGAATTGGTCGGAAATACCGATGACGACCCCACCTTTTGCAGTACCATCCAATTTGGTCACGGCCAAACTGGTGACTTCGGTGGCTTTGGTAAATTGCTTTGCCTGTTCAAATGCATTTTGCCCAGTAGAGCCATCCAATACCAAAAGTACCTCGTGCGGGGCATCTGGAACCACTTTTTGCATGACGCGCTTTACCTTGGAAAGTTCGTTCATTAAATTGACTTTGTTATGCAATCGGCCTGCTGTGTCCACCAGAACAACATCTGCCTGTTCCGCGACCGCGGAATTTAGGGTATCGAAGGCAACGGATGCGGGGTCGCTACCCATTTTTTGTTTCACAATAGGGACATCCACACGTTTGGCCCAGACCTCCAATTGGTCAATGGCCGCTGCACGGAAGGTATCGGCCGCTCCCAACACCACTTTTAGGCCCATATTCTTAAATTTATGGGAGAGTTTTCCAATCGTGGTCGTTTTGCCCACACCGTTTACGCCCACAACCATGATCACGTAAGGCTTTTTATCTTTTGGAACCGTGACTTCACTATCTTCACCGGTTTCCGTTTCCGAGAGCAGCCCGGCTATTTCTTCCCGTAAAATTGTATTGAGTTCTTCTGTTCCCAAATATTTATCTCGGGATACCCGCTCTTCGATTCGGTCGATAATTTTAAGTGTGGTGTTCACACCAACATCGGAAGTGACCAAAATCTCCTCGAGACTATCGAGTACCTCATCATCAACTTTGGACTTACCGGCCACAGCCTTGCCCAACTTGCCAAAAAAACTGGTCTTTGATTTTTCGAGGCCTTTGTCCAAGGTCTCCTTTTTGTCTTTTGAAAATATATTTTTGAATAAGCTCATCCTGTATTCTTTGAGAATGGTCAAAGATAGGAAAGTAAGGGGAGTTTTGTTAACAGAAAATTCCAGGTTTCATTCAGCCTATCTTTTTAAATGAATATTTTAAAATAAGAATTATAAGGCATAAAAAAAGCCGCTAATCAGCGGCTTCTATAATTTGAATAAGGAAACGTTCCTTATTATTGCTTGTTCAACCAGTCGTTAACCAATTCTGGTGCCATTACAGACTCTACAAATGTGTATGCACCGGTTTTGGGTGACTTAACCATTTTAATGGCCTTTGTCAATCTTTTGGATGATGACTGAAGTGTTGCTACTGTTTTCTTTGCCATGGCTTATCTTTTTCTGCTCTTTACTTTGTAAAAAAGCGATTACTTAATTTCTTTATGAACGGTCATACGCTTAAGAATAGGATTGTATTTTTTGATTTCCATCCTATCTGGCGTGTTCTTCTTGTTCTTTGTGGTAATATACCTAGAAGTACCTGGCATACCAGATTCCTTGTGCTCTGTACACTCTAAAATTACCTGAACCCTATTTCCTTTCTTTGCCATTGTATTGTACTTAAAATGCTTTTACAACTTACTTTTTGGAATTGATTTCCTTTAAGACAGCAGAGATTCCTTTTTTGTTGATAATTTTCAACCCACGGGCAGAAACGTTCAAGGTTACCCAACGATCTTCTTCTGGGATATAAAATCTCTTCTTGGAGATATTTGCATCGAATCTCCTTTTGGTCTTATTGATAGAAAAGGAAACGTTGTTTCCAAACATCACCTTTTTTCCTGTTACTTCACAAACTTTAGACATCTCCCTAACTATTTGAGTGATTTTATTGAGGCTGCAAATTTATACCATTTTAATGGGACGTACAAAATTCTTTTTCAGAAATTTAAAATTTCTTTGTACAACAACTCAAAAGCCTTGTTTACAGACTTTTTTACCACCCGTTCCCTATGCTGTCCCATCACGAATTTATGGGCAAACGTACCGGACGGTGTTCCAATTGCTATATAAACGGTACCAACATCGGCATTGGAGTCGCCTTTTGTAGGACCGGCATTACCTGTTGTGGCTATAGAAAAGTCTGTTGCCATTTTGCTTTTCACATTCTCGGCCATGGCAATGGCCACTTCTTCACTCACTACGGAATGCTTATCTATAAGTTCTTGTGGAACGCCCAATAACCGAACCTTCATTTCTGTGGCATAGCATACCAAACTACCCTTAAAATAACTGGAAGCACCAGGAATTGCGGTTATCCGTTCGGCAATACTACCTCCCGTAAAACTTTCTGCAGTGGACAAGGTCATCCTTTTATCGTTCAAAAATGCACCTATCTGCTTTTCTACATTCCCGTTCTCTTCTTCTTCCCCATAAATTATATCGCCGATCAGGGGGTATAATTTTTGTATTTGTTCATCTATAGCCGATATCAACGCTTCTTTATCGTATCCTTTTGCGGATAAGCGCAATCTAACCCTACCCAGATTGGGTAGGTAGGCAAATTTGATAAAGGAGGGCAAATTATTCTCCCAGTCCTCGATCTTCTCTGCAATCGCACTCTCTCCCAGACCATAGGTCATAAGGGTTTTATGTACAATATGGGGTCGGTTGTATTCTTCGATTATTTTGGGAAGAACGGCTTTGACCAACAGGTTTTTCATTTCGTATGGGACACCGGGCAACGAAATATAGGCCGTCTCTCCCTTTTTCATCCAAATACCGGGTGCTGTTCCAAACTCGTTGTGGAGTACCGTCGCTTTTGATGGCACCAAGGCCTGCTCCCTGTTCAAATCGGAAATGGGCGTAGTGATGTATTTTTTGAAAAGTTCCTCGATATGCTTGAGTACAGCATCGTTACGAACCAGCTCATCCCCAAAAAAGTCACAAAGGGTCCGCTTGGTAACGTCGTCCTTTGTTGGACCCAAGCCGCCAGTTAAAATAACCACCGATGATCGCTCACCGGCTTCTTTCAATGATGTCAATATATGCTCCCTATCATCTTGGATCGAAGTAATCTGATAGACAGAAACTCCTATTTTGTTCAATTCTTTGGAAATAAAGGCAGAATTGGAATCTACTATTTGGCCAATGAGAATCTCATCTCCAATGGTGATGATTTCGGCTTGCATCTATAAATTAAAGTCGTTTTTTAATTCCGTGACCACTTGGAGCACATCTTTTTTTAGAATAGGGAAGGTTGCCTCTATTTCTTGCATGCTCCCGGTCGTTTTTCCCAAGGTTTCTATTTCCAGCGCCTTGGCCCTGGTCTGCTCCATGCCCAAAATATCCACATTGGGCTTGATTTTGTGTGCGAGCTTATATATGTTTTCGTAGTCCTTGGAATGAATAGCTTTTTCCAGACTGTCCAAATCCTCCGGCACTTCTTCCAAAAACACAGAAATTACAGAGGTGATAAATTCCTCATCACCTTCCGCCATTTCATTTATCTTATCGAGGTTGTAAATCATTATCTTACATTAATATCAAACATTTTTTCTCCTTCCAATAAACCTACAAGGTAGTCATTTGGGCTTACTTTACCAACACCGGCCGGCGTACCTGTAAAGATGATATCTCCTTTTTTCAACATAAAATACTGGGAAACATGGGCTATGATCTCATCTATCTTCCACAACATTAAAGAGGTATTTCCTGCTTGTACCGTTTGGTCGTTCTTTTGTAATGAAAAATTAAGGTTGTCCAGATCCTTGAACCTTTCCTTGGACAGCCACTTTCCAACTATGGCGGCACCATCAAAACCTTTGGCTTTTTCCCAAGGGAGGCCTTTGGCCTTTAACTTGCCCTGTAGATCTCGCGCTGTAAAATCGATGCCCAGCCCTACTTCGTCAAAATATTTATGGGCAAACTCGCGCGAAATATGTTTTCCCACTTTTTTGATCTTGATCAACACTTCTACTTCGTAATGGACATCGTTGGAAAATTCCGGGATATAAAAATCCTGCTCTTTGGGCAAAATTGCAGAATCCGGCTTTATGAACACCACGGGCTCTTCCGGACGTTCGTTGCTCAACTCTTTGATGTGGTCCACATAATTACGTCCAATACAAATCAGCTTCATAATTTGTTCTTCGGGTTTACGAGTATGTATTCTAAAATTTATTGTTGAGCTTGCTCAACTTTATTTGGGTAAGCACTTTCTTAGTGTACAAGGGGAAATCTGCGTTTAGGAGCCATCCAAAGTAACCGGGTTCTTTTTCCATTACCTCGTCCACGGTTTTTCCTTTGTGTTTTCCAAACGAAAATATAGGGTTATCGTTTTCATCAAGCCCTATAAAACCTGCAAAATCCAGATTCTGTCTTCTTGTGGTGAACTCCGATAGTTTTTTTATGTCGTTTTCGAGTTCCGGATAACGCTCCAATTGCGCCAATAACACCTCGTATGTTGCCAGGGTATCGGCTTCTGCACTGTGGGCATCGTCCAGGTTTTTATCGCAATAGAACTTATAAGCGGCTTCCAAGGTTCTTTTTTCCATTTTATGGAAAATGGTCTGTACATCTACGGAAACCATGCTCTTCATATCAAAATCCACCCCAGCACGCAACATTTCCTCCGCCAATAACGGTATATCGAACCTATCGGAATTAAACCCCGCTAAATCGCTATCGCGGATCATTGCGTAAATTTCTTTGGACAATTGTTTAAAAGTAGGCTCATTGGCCACCTTCTCGTCGGATATTCCGTGAATGGCCTCCGATTCTGCCGGTATTGGCATTTCCGGGTTCACCAACCAGGTTTTACTTTCTTTATTTCCATTGGGATATACTTTTAAAATGGAAATTTCTACTATTCTATCTTTTGCGACGTTGGTACCGGTGGTCTCCAAATCGAAAAAACAGATAGGTTTGGTTAATTGTAATTGCATGTGGGGATTATTAAATAAAATTCACGTGACTTCTAAATTAAGCATAGTGACAGGAATATGATCGGTTTTCCGTTATATTTCCCTGTTTATGTCCCAAGCTTCCAAATAATCGGCCACCGATTTTACGAACATTCCTCCCAGAGCACCGTTTACCACTCTGTGGTCGTAGCTATGGGAAAGATACATTTTACTGCGTATTCCAATATACTCACCTTGGTCCGTCTCTATAACCGCTGGTATTTTTCTAATTGCCCCCAATGCAAGGATTCCAACTTGTGGCTGATTAATGATCGGCGTTCCAAAAACACTACCGAAAGAACCAACGTTGGTCACCGTGTAGGTCCCATCCTTGATCTCATCCGGTTTTAACTGATTGTTCCTTGCCCTGTTGGCCAAATCGTTGACTGTTTTGGCCATGCCCACCAAGTTTAGTTGATCGGCATTTTTAATTACGGGCACGATCAAATTTCCATCGGGCAGGGCAGCTGCCATACCTAGGTTGATATTTTTCTTTTTAATAACATTGTCCCCGTCCAAGGAAATGTTCATCATCGGAAACTTTTTAAGGGCCATGGCCACAGCTTCCATAAATATTGGAGTAAAGGTCAATTTCTCTCCTTCGCGCTGTTGGAAGGCATTTTTCACCTTGTTTCTCCAGTTGACCACATTGGTTACGTCCACCTCGACAAAACTTTGAACGTGAGCCGATGTGGAGATACTTTCCACCATATGATGGGCGATCAATTTACCCATTCGGGAAAGAGGGATTACCTCATCACCTGCTTTAACCGGTACTTTGGCGGCCATCGGCTTATCCGCTGACTTAGTTTGTACTGGTTGTGGAGCGGAAACCCTTTCCTCTTTAGCCTCTGTTTGCTGTGTTGTGGACTGGTTCACCTTATTGCCATTGGATCGGTTTTCCAAATAGGCCATTATATCATTCTTGGTTACCCGGCCTTCTTTTCCTGTGCCCACAATAGCTTCCAATTCATCCATGGAAACTTTTTCTTCTTTGGCTATGTTTTTTACCAAGGGCGAATAAAACCTTTCGGAGCTGGAAAAATCGGGAGCGGATGCAGATACGGATTCCTTTACCCCTGCCATTTGAGCTTCCAGTTCCATTGCTGGGGCCTCGGCAGATTCTTCCGCCCGCGCTTCTTGGACACCGGCATCGTCTGCAACGTTGTCCACCTCTCCCTCCACTTGGATCACGGCAACAACTTCTCCTACTTTAATTACATCGTCTACATCGAACCGCTTTTCCAACAACACCCCCTCTACTTCACTGGGAACTTCGGAGTCCACTTTGTCGGTGGCAATTTCAAAGACGGCTTCGTCCATCTCTATGGTATCGCCCACTTCCTTAAGCCAAGTAGTCAGTGTAGCTTCTGCAACACTCTCACCCATTTGCGGTAATTTCAATTCAAATTTTGACATATTCGTATTTATCGAAGAGATTTTGATTTATATTTTTCAAAAATACTAAAGAAATCGACTTATTTTTGATTTATGTTCATTAATTTGCTTTAATAGAGGTTTCAAAAGGCACCCTGTTAATGATACTTCTTCCCAAAGTAACCTCATCTGCATATTCCAACTCATCACCTACCGAAATACCCCGCGCAATTGTGGAGGTGGCAACTTCCAGTCCTTCCAATTGCTTATATATGTAGAAATTGGTGGTATCACCTTCCATGGTGGAGCTCAGGGCCAAAATTAATTCTTTCACGGTTCCGTCCTTCACTTTTTTTATTAGGGACGGTATATTCAAATCTTGGGGACCTACGCCCTCCATTGGCGAAATCTTCCCTCCGAGAACATGGTACAATCCATTGTACTGCGAGGTATTTTCTATGGCCATAACATCCCTGATATCCTCTACAACACATACCATGGTTTCGTCTCGTTTGGGGTTGGCACAGATTTCGCACACTTCGGTATCGGAAATATTATGGCAGTTCCTGCAAAAGTTTACTTCGGTTCTCAACTTAAGTAAGGCATGGGCCATAAGCTCGGTTCTTTCTTCGGGCTGTTTTAGAAGGTGCAGCACCAATCGCAATGCCGTCCGCTTCCCGATTCCGGGCAATTGGGACATCTCGTAAACCGCATTTTCCAATAGCTTAGATGAAAATTCCATACTAGTATTTCTTTTGCAAAATTACGATTTTACTATTATCAATTTACTTTCTTACTTTGCAAATCAAATTTCAACTATGTCAGCCACCCAAATTCTATTGTTGATAGGCGCGTATTTTTTGGTGCTTATCCTTATCTCTTACTTTACTGGTAAAAACGACTCCAACGCCGATTTTTTTAAGGCGGGCAAACAATCTCCTTGGTACGTGGTCGCCTTTGGAATGGTGGGCGCATCACTGTCCGGGGTTACATTTATCTCGGTTCCCGGTTGGGTCGGTGACAGCCAATTGACCTACATGCAAGTAGTTTTGGGATATCTGGTCGGCTATTTTGTGGTCGCTTATGTGCTTTTGCCACTGTACTACAAGCTGAACCTCACCTCTATTTATGAGTATTTATTAGAGCGATTTGGCAAAGTAAGCCACAAGACCGGCGCATTTTTCTTTTTTATCTCGAGGGTTTTGGGCGCAGCTTTCAGATTGTACCTTGTGGCCATTGTTCTGCAACAATTTGTTTTTGATGACCTTGGGGTACGTTTTGAATTTACGGTGGTAATTTCCATTTTACTGATTTGGATCTACACCAATAAAGGCGGCATAAAGACCATAGTTTGGACAGACACTCTGCAAACGCTCTTTATGATCTTGGCCGTAATCCTATCCATAATTATGATCAACCAAGAATTGGGATGGAGCTTTGGTGAGTTTTTAGCCTCTGAAGAATTAAAAAATTATAATGATTTTTGGGTGACCGATAGTTTTCTCGATAGAAGTTATTTTATCAAATCTTTTGTTGGAGGTATGTTCGTTACCATTTGCATGACAGGCCTTGACCAAGATATGATGCAAAAGAACCTTACCTGCAAATCACTGAAAGATGCACAAAAAAACATGGTATCCTTTAGTTTTGTTCTGGTCGGGGTAACATTTTTGTTTATGCTTTTGGGTGCATTGCTCTATATTTTTGCACAGCGAGAAGGTATCGGCATTCCATTGATGGATGGTTCGCCCAAAACAGATTTGCTCTTCCCGGAAATTGCTTTGAACGGGGGGCTCGGCCTGGCCTTGTCCGTTACTTTTATGTTGGGACTTATAGCAGCGGCATACAGTAGCGCGGACAGCGCCCTTACTTCCTTGACCACATCTTTCTGTGTGGACTTCTTAAATGTTCAGCAAATGGGGGATCAAGAGCAAAAAAAGATCAGAAAACGAACCCACATTGTAATGAGCCTGATGCTTATTTTGGTAATCATAGCCTTTAAATATATATTGAGCAGCAACGTAATAGATAGCCTTTTGACCGTTGCAGGGTATACTTACGGGCCTTTATTGGGGCTTTTTGCATTCGGCATCTTCACCAAGCACAAGATCAAGGACAATTATGTATGGATCGTGGCCCTCGTGTCCGTTGTATCCATAGTTTGTATCGCCAATATTCCCGCCTCTTACCTAGGAGGATACCAAGTTGGCTACGAACTTTTGCCGCTAAATGGCTTGTTGACCTTTATTGGTTTATGGTTAATACGAAAAAAAGAACCGTTGCCCAACACTAGTACTGCCCAGTAGCAAGCAGCACCAAAGTACAGGCGACCTCCACCTCAACACCCTTATTTTGAAGGATTTGATAAAACTCAGGGTTCTCGGTCCCGGGATTAAAAATGACCCTTTTGGGGTTAAGGTCCAGTATATTTTTATAATATTCCTTTTGGTTTTTTGGGTTAAGATATAAAGTTACCGTCTCAATATTTTGAAAATCACTCCAGTTATCCTTAACTTGCACCCCTGATACAGTTCCCCCACGTATCCCAAATGCGGTTGTTTCAATTTTGTTATCGACCAGCCTACGAATTGCTGTGTTACTGTATCTTCTCGGGTTTGTAGAAGCCCCTACAACAAGTGTTTTTTGCATTTGTTAATTTTTGTGTTAAACTTTAATGTAGACTGTAACTTTTAATAAAGATACTCGTCTATTTTTTATATCTTAAACTTCATTGGTAAGACTGTATTTTTATAGTTAATGGTTAGTGTTTAGTATAGCTTATCAATGTACAACCCCGGTAAATTTACCGGGGTTTCTTCTTTTAAGGACCTACCTAATGGTCTTGCAAAGACCCAACTCCTTACAAGACCCAAGTTACCTCCATACTTGTTAAAGATTGTTAAAAATGATTTAACGTGTAACAAACCTCGGGCCTCGGCGTCTTAAGTATATCATCAATCAATCTAATCATCAATCAAAAAACGAACTACTCATGAAAAATGTGAGCTTTCTTTTTGCACTTTTTCTGTGCATGGCACTCCCTAAAACTTTATCTGCAAACGACCCTGGCAGCGCCTTGGGTTCCATTAATGGAACCGTTGTCGATGAACTATCCAAACAACCTGTCGCTTATGCGGCCGTGGTAATCAAATCCGAAGATGGCAGCCGGACCATAACCGGTAGCATTACCACCGAAAACGGAACTTTTGAAATAGATAAACTACCCGATGGCACTTTCCTTTTCGAAGTTCAATTTATTGGATATAAAACCTATTCCCAAAAACTGGTAATTGCGAAAGGAAAACGAAACCTCAATATAGGCACTGTAACCCTTATTGAAGAAACCAAAGAGCTGGAAGGCGTGGAATTGGTAGCCGAACGCACAACCATAGAACAGCGCGTGGACAGAAAGGTAATCAATGTAGGGAAGGACCTTACCACCGCTGGTGCTTCGGCTTCCGATATTATGAACAACATACCCTCTGTGAATGTGGATTCCCAAACTGGTGACATTAGCCTAAGGGGAAATTCCAATGTACGGGTAATGGTAGATGGCAAATTGTCCAACATACCAGTGGCGCAATTGCTAAGACAGATTCCCTCCACTGCCATTAAATCCATAGAATTGATCACCAATCCGTCCGCCAAATACAATCCTGAGGGCATGAGCGGTATCATTAATATTGTACTGCACAAAAATGCAAATATCGGTTTTAACGGTAATGTAAATTTAGGTCTTACCAAGGGTATCGAAGCCAAGTTCAATAGCTCCATAGATATGAACTATCGCAACGGAAAATTCAATTTGTACGGAAACTACGGAAATAACATTGGCAAATGGGTAAACGATGGAAGCATTCTTCGTACCGAGGAAAACTCACTACAAGAGTTTGATTTTTTCAACAACAACAAATCACACCTTTACAAATTGGGAGTGGATTTTTACCTGAATGATAAAAACACCATCTCCTTTTTCACCAACCAAAATATTTTTGAGGGCGAAGGAACCGGAAGTACGGAGGTATCCTATTTTAACGACCCATCTCGCAACGTGAACCAATTGTTCCTGGACGATTCCAATAACCGAAGTGAACAGTACAATTTTGATTACAAACTTGATTTTAACAAGGAGGGGCACAACATTGAACTGGAAATAGACCACAACCAGTTCGAAAGTGAACAAGATGCGAATTTTAGCTCAACCGGCGCATCTACCTATCCAAATTATATGGATTTTGTGGATACGGAGAGAACGCAGACTACGGCAAACTTGGATTACGTTAATCCTTTGGACAGCATTTCCAAGCTCGAACTTGGCCTCGAATCCAGAAACTTTGAGACCGAAGTGGACTACTCCTCTACCGGGCAATCGTTCAATAGCAATGGTAATTTGGCCCCCACCCCCTCCACAAAGTTTATTTACGACATGGATATTTATTCCGCATATGCCACTTTTGGCCAATCTTACGAGCGTTGGTCCTATCAAGTGGGTGTTCGCCTAGAAGATGTTCAGGTAAAAGCTGATACCAATGCGGTACGAGCCTTTACCGATAAGTACACGGAAATCTATCCCTCGGCATTTGTTACGTACAAGCCCAACGAAAAAGACCAGCTCCAAGTAAGCTATAGCAGAAGGGTAGATCGTCCAGGCCTACAACAAGTAAATCCGATCAGGGAATTTGCCACGCCCCTGATATCTTCCTTCGGAAATCCAAATTTGGTACCTCAGTTCACCAGTTCCTACGAAGCCAATTATACCAAAAGAATAAAGAACGGTAGTGTTACAGGCGGAGTCTTTTATCGAAGTATTACCGACGAAATCAACAGAGCCGTGTACATAGATCGCTTGGATTTGAACAAAACCATTCTGACTTTCGATAATTTTGATAAAACCTCGGCCTACGGAATTGAACTTTCCACCAATTATCGCCCCACTAAATGGTGGAATATAAATGGTAGTTTCGACCTTTTTTCGCAAACGCAAAGAGGAATAACCGAAACCTTGAACGCTACCGGGCCAACACCTAGCGAGGAGGACATCGTGGAACAGCGGGTGGAGGTTGACAATACGGCATGGAACCTACGGATGAACAATAGCTTTACGGTAACAAAAAAGCTAACGCTACAAGCCTTTGGTTTCTACCGTGGAAGAAACAAAAGTATACAGTTCGATGCAGAACCCATGTACTTTGTGAACTTGGGAGCTCGCTACAGCTTTGCCGAGGGCAAAGGCACCCTTAGCTTTAATTACAACGACATTTTCAATACCATGCGGTTTGCTTTTGATGGAGATTTTCCATATGCCCAAGAAGGCGGTTTTAACTGGGAAAGCAATAATGTTTACGTTGGACTCTCCTATCGTTTTGGAAGTGGAAAGTATCGTGCCAAGCAACGTAAAAGAAGAGACGACAACACTAAGCAAGGTAGCGGTGGAATCCTATAAACATATTGATGCTCCATATTCGAGTGTTGGTTGGTTATCTATCTTGTGAGAGCATCAATAAAAAACCCCGATCCTGGTGATCGGGGTTTTAACTTTTAGTTTAAAAAGGGGTTACCACCGAATTATGGCACTCCCCCACGTAAAACCACTGCCAAAAGCAGCCAACACCACTAAATCTCCTTCTTTGATTTTCCCTTCCTCCCAAGCCTCTGTCAAGGCAATGGGAATGGATGCTGCGGTAGTATTTCCATATTTCATGATGTTGTTGAACACCTGATCATCTTTTAGACCAAATTTCTTTTGTATAAATTGTGAGATACGCAAATTGGCCTGATGCGGAATCAGCATATCGATATCCTCTGGTTTTAAATCATTCGTTTGTAATCCTTCCATGATCACTTCACTGAATCGAACCACGGCATTTTTAAACACAAACTGGCCGTTCATATAAGGAAAATATGAAGTATCCTCGGAATCGGCATCTTCGATAATATCGGTAACCCAACGTTTGCCCATGCCAGGGGCGATCAAGGAAAGCTCTTCGGCATGTTGACCTTCGGAATGTAAGTGGGTGGATAAGATACCTTTGGAGGTATCCTCTTCCCGGGTAAGCACGGCAGCACCGGCACCATCTCCAAAAATTACGGACACTCCCCTGCCCCTTGTGGTCATATCCAACCCATGCGAATGCAGTTCGGAACCAATTACAAGTACATTTTTGTACATGCCACTTTTAATATATTGGTCTGCCACGGAGATTCCGTAAACAAAACCCGAACATTGGTTGCGTACATCCAAAGCGCCCACTGTTTTTAGTCCCAGGTCTCGCTGAACCAATACCCCAGGTCCAGGAAAATAATAATCAGGACTCAATGTGGCAAATACAATAAAATCAATATCGTTCTTGTCTATACCGGCACGCTCAATCGCCTTTTCGGCTGCTTTGACCCCCATAGAAGTAGTGGTATCGGTACCTTTGACCACGTGGCGTCTTTCCTTTATCCCGGTACGCTCTTGGATCCATTCATCATTCGTGTCCATTACTTTGGACAGATCATCGTTGGTGACCACATTTTCAGGGACGTAAAAACCTAGTCCAGCAATCTTGGAATTGTACATGTATACTGTTTTAAATAAAAAGATAGTTAGAATTTGAAAATTAGCAAATATACATGCCAAATTTTCAAGAAGTCGGCAAAATAAAACTTTTTAAAAGTTGTACTTTTAAAAATCGCTAAAAATTCACTCATTAAACTTAAAACAAGATAATGAAAAATTACGTTTGGTTATTCTTGGCTGCTTTCGCCATAAGTTTGGCCCAAGCTCAGGAAAAACTCACTTATCAGAAACCGTCAGAAGAAATTTTAGAACTTGTAAACGCCCCATTGGCTCCCAGTGTACTCATCTCGGACAATGGCAAGTATATGGTATTGCTCTACAGGGATTATTACAAAACAATTGCAGAATTATCGGAAACCGAACTAAGACTTGCCGGTCTACGGATCAATCCTAAGACCAATATCGGAAGCCGCACCAATTATTATAATAATATATTGGTAAAGGAAATTGGTGATAAAGATGGCGTGCAGGTAACCGGTCTGTCGGAAAATCCGCGATTGGCCAATTTTAATTGGTCTCCCGATCAATCTAAAATAGCATTTACAAACACTACCCCAGAAGGAGTGGAGGTTATGGTACTGGATTTAAAATCGGCCTCTGCCAAATCGATAACGGATACCAACGTGAATGCCAATATGCGGGATATCATCAATTGGTTCAAGGATGGAGAGTCCATTTTGGTAAAAATGTTGCCCTCCGACAGAAAACCATTGATCAATGTGAACGAAGCCGTTCCGGAAGGACCAACCATTTCCACCAATGATGGAAAAAAGGCACAGAACAGAACCTATCAAGACCTCTTAAAAAACCCGAACGACGAGTTCAATTTTGAACAATTGGCCCGTTCAGAACTTTATAAAGTGAACATGGACGGCAGTAAGACCAAGTGGAAAGATGCCAATCTATATACAAGCATCAGTTTTTCGCCCGATGGGGAATATGTGATGACAGTAACCTTGGACAAGCCCTTCTCCTATTTAGTGCCCTATTATAGATTTCCGAACACGACCACTGTTTATACGAACGATGGCAATAAGGTTAAAACTTTGTTGCAAGTTCCACTTATAGAAGATCTTCCCAAAGGTTTTATGGCAACCAGAACCGGCATGCGAAACATAAGATGGAGAAACGACAAACCGGCAACCATTACCTATGTAGAGGCCTTGGATGGCGGTGATCCTGAAAACGAAGTACCCTTCCGCGATGAAGTCTTTGAACTTGAAGCACCATTTAATGGCGAGGGCAGGTCCATTTTAAAAACCAAAAACAGGTTTAGCTACATACAATGGGGCAACGACAATTTGGCGATCGCCCACGACCGTTGGTGGAACAACAGAAACACAAAAACCTATGTTTTTGACCCCTCCAACCCAGAACAAGGAGCTCAAATTATTGAAGATAGAAACTATCAAGATGTATATAGCGACCCCGGAAGTTTTGTTACCAAAAGGAACGAAAACGGCAGTTGGGTACTGTCCTTGGACAAAAACAACAACGCCTTTCTGATCGGAGATGGGTATACCGATGAGGGCCAGATCCCCTTTGTAGAAAAAATGGATTTAAAAACCCTTAAAAAAACCAGACTGTACACCTCAAAGCTAGAAGGCAAACTTGAGAACTTGATCGAGTATGACCCTAAAAAAGACCAACTTTTAGTGCGTATTGAATCTGCCAGCGAGTACCCGAATTACTATTACAAAAGTTTGATAAAAAGAAAAGGGCCCGTGCAGTTGACAGATTTTGATAATCCGTACAAAAGCATTCAAAACGTACACAAAGAGGTAATAACCTATAAGAGAGATGACGGATTGGAACTTTCCGGAACCCTATACCTTCCTGTTGGATACGACATGGAGAAAAAAGAAAAAATGCCAATGATCTTATGGGCATATCCAAGGGAATACAAGGACAAGAACAGTGCTTCGCAAAATACCTCGAACCCCAACGAGTTTACATACCCATTTTGGGGATCACCCATCTATTGGGTAACCAAAGGTTACGTTGTATTGGATGGAGCGGCCTTTCCTATTATCGGTGAGGGTGACGAACAGCCCAACGACAGTTTTAGAAGCCAACTAGTGGCCAACGCCAAAGCGGCCATTGATGCGGTAGATAATTTGGGGTACATTGATCGCGAACGTATTGCAGTGGGCGGGCACAGTTATGGAGCCTTTATGGTGGCCAACCTACTATCCCATTCGGACCTATTTGCTGCAGGTATCGCCCGAAGCGGTGCCTACAATAGAACTTTGACACCGTTTGGTTTTCAAAGTGAGGAAAGAAATTATTGGGAAGCACCGGAGGTCTATTACACCATGTCTCCATTTATGCATGCCGATAAAATGAAAACCCCTTTACTGTTGATCCACGGGCAAGCGGACAATAATTCCGGTACATACCCCATGCAAAGTGAACGTTATTTCAACGCCCTAAAAGGTTTGGGGGCCACCGTTAGACTGGTAATGTTGCCAAAAGAGAGCCATGGCTACCGAGCCAAGGAAAGTATTTTGCACATGCTTTGGGAACAAGACCAATGGTTGGAAAAATATGTGAAGCAAAAAAAGTAATCTATTACGTATTTAGGCATAAAAAAATCCCGTTCCAAGAAAAACTGGAACGGGATTTTTCTTTCCTAACCAAGAAATCAACCCAAAAACTCTCTGTACACATTTACCTCAACCTTGGCTTTTAGGTCGTGCAAGAGGTTATAAAGGCCAAAAAATGTACGGTTGATGTACAAAAAGTGTTTGGAACCTCTGTTTCCGTTCATTTTGCGAATCTGTTCGTCTTTAGAATAACGCTCGCTCAAATTTGCAATTTTGGTCCAGAAATGTTCATCACCAAAATCAAAGGTTTCCTTATGGAAAGGTGATGTAAAAATCGTCAACATTTCTTTGAACAAGGCCGTAAAAAACCGGAGCTCCTCTTTGGAATCGGTAGGTGTCAGGATTTCGAGCTCATAGAGTTTCTCCATAAAAACCTCATCGTTATTTATATTTTCCGGTTTGGCCAATTCGAAATAAGGCACATAAAATTCATCCGGGATTTGTTTAATGCAACCAAAGTCGATTGCTATCAATTTACCTTCATCACTCACCAAAAAATTTCCCGGATGGGGATCAGCGTGTACCCGCTTTAATTTGTGAATCTGGAACATATAAAAATCCCATAGTGCCTGACCCAAAGTATTGCCCAGTTCGGCATTGAAATCCTTTTGGGTAAACTCTCCCAAATGCACGCCCTCCATCCAATCCATGGTCAAGATACGTTCACTGGAAAGATTTCGGTAGTACTTTGGAAACTGCATATTCGGGATTACGGCACATTCGGAAGTAATTTCACGACTTTGCTCGAGTTCCAATATATAATCGGTTTCTTCCTTTAGTTTATGCTCTACTTCTTTAAAATATTTTTCAGAATCCTTTCCCTTTAAGTTGAACATTTTAATGGCCACCGGTTTTACCAATGCCAAATCGCTGCTGATACTTTCGGCCACGCCCGGGTATTGGATCTTAACGGCCAACTGTTTTCCATCTTTTTTGGCACGGTGCACCTGACCAATACTTGCTGCGTTTACGGAATCCTTTTCAAATTCGTCAAAAATCTGTTCCGGATATTTATCCAAATATTTTTTGAATGTCTTTCGCACCAAAGGAGCGGACAAAGGTGGTACGGAAAATTGTGACAGGGAAAACTTTTCCACATAGGCCCTTGGCAATAGGTTTTTTTCCATGCTCAACATTTGCGCCACTTTTAGCGCACTCCCCTTTAAGCTTTTTAGGCCATCGTAAATATCTTCGGCATTATTTTGGTTCAAAGTATCCCGTGAGGTTTGGGGATCCACCAGTTTTTTGCCGTAATACTTTACGTAGTTGCCCCCTATTTTTACGCCCGTTTTTACGAGTTTCCCGGCACGTTCTATTTTCCCGGTCGGGATGGTATCGAGTGTTTTCATAGGCGTTACACAAATTTTTCTTTATAAAGAAACTTTCCTAGATCTACGATTTTTTCCAGTGATGTATTCTCGAAAATCTGAAAAATAGTGGTCACCGACTTTTCAATGGCAATATCTGTTTTCTCCAGTCCGGGAGAACCATCTTCCGCCCAAAATTTTAAAATGAACAAAAATTGCAGCCAAGCACCCTCCGAAAACAACGGGGCATTAAATTTTAAGATTTTTAGATTTTTCTCCTCATTTCTTTCTTCGATCAAAGTAGATGCAAAATCCTTGAATCGTTTGCGAAGCCCCTTTAACTGACTTAATCCCTCCATGGAATGCTTGTGCTCCTTCATCATAAAGAGAACATAACTCCTATTAAGTGTCAAATTCTCGAAAAAGGTGTAGAAGAAAGTAAGCATCTTTTCCTCGTTCGTCATTCCCGGATATTCCTTATTTTTTTGGATCAATTCAAAACTATTGTCGAAAAACTTGTTCCATATGGTTTTTTGCAGGGTATCCAAAGAACCAAAAAAGCCATAGAACTCCTCCTCCTTAATTTTGTTCTCCTTACAGAATTTATAAACCGAGCCAGGTATTTTTTCCTGCTCCAATACGGACTCCATGAACAAGCCGATTATCTTATCCTCGGTTATTTTGGATTTTGATGTATTTGCCATTTTGGTATGTTTTTACAAGGTTCTGTATAAAATGTGATTGGCAGGTGATAAAATTGAATTTTTAAAGAAAATGCACTTCCGAGCGAAAGTGCATTTTCACAACCTAACCAATAAATAAACAAACTTGTTATAGTAGTGCTTTTTCATAGCAATTTTCCCATAACAATGTAAAGATACATTTTTTGTTTAATGATTTTTATAATTAAATAAACAAAATTTTGTTAAAAATGATATCAGGTCATTTTTTTCGTCCAAATGTCAGTTTGTCATATTTATGATTCTGGTATTTTTTTTGACCAGTCAGCAATAAAAAGACTAAAACAAAAAAACGATGGCAACAGGTAAAATCAATGTTTCAGTAGAGAACATTTTTCCCTTGATCAAAAAATTCCTTTACAGTGATCACGAGATTTTCTTAAGGGAACTTATTTCCAACGCTACGGATGCGACCTTAAAACTAAAGCACCTAACATCTATTGGCGAGGCCAAGGTGGAATACGGCAACCCTATGATCGAGGTAAAAGTCGACAAGGACAATAAACGAATCCATATTATAGACCAAGGTATCGGGATGACGGAGGATGAAGTGAAAAAGTACATTAACGAGGTAGCTTTTTCCGGTGCAGAAGAGTTTTTGGACAAGTATAAAGATGCGGGCAAGGATGCCGGGATCATTGGGCACTTTGGCCTTGGATTTTACTCCGCTTTTATGGTTGCGGAAAAAGTGGAAATCCTTACCAAGAGCCATAAGGATGAGCCAGCGGTGCATTGGAGCTGCGACGGCTCTCCCGAATTCTCCCTTGAACCTAGCGACAAAACAGAGCGAGGAACAGAGATCATACTGCATATCGCCGAAGATTCCACCGAATTTTTGGAAGATGCCAGAATAAGGGAGCTTTTGGTAAAGTATAATAAGTTTATGCCCATTCCGATCAAATTCGGAACAAAAACCGAGACGCTTCCCAAACCTGAAGACGCAAAAGAAGAAGATCCAGCTCCAACCCAAGAGGTGGACAACATCATCAACAACCCAAATCCGGCCTGGACCAAGCAACCTTCGGATTTAAAGGACGAGGATTACAAAAACTTTTACAGGGAGCTATACCCGATGCAGTTCGAGGAACCTTTGTTCCACATCCACCTCAACGTAGATTATCCGTTCAACTTAACAGGTATTTTATATTTCCCAAAGTTGACCAACGACCTCAGTATCCAAAAGGATAAAATCCAACTGTACCAGAACCAAGTGTTCGTAACGGACAACGTAGAAGGTATTGTTCCCGAGTTTCTGACCATGTTGAAAGGTGTCATCGACTCCCCGGATATTCCATTGAACGTGTCTAGGTCCTACTTACAGGCGGATGGTGCGGTTAAAAAGATATCCTCTTACATCACCAGAAAAGTTGCGGATAAATTAAGCTCGCTCTTTAAGAATAATCGAGAGGACTTCGAGCAAAAATGGAACGACATTAAAGTAGTGATAGAATACGGTATGCTTTCGGAAGACAAGTTTTTTGAGAAAGCGGACAAATTTGCGCTCTATCCAACCATTGATGGGAATTACCATACTTTTGAAGAGCTGGAAGCCAAAATCAAGGACAACCAGACCGACAAGGACGATAAATTGGTGGTACTCTACACTTCAGATAAAGAAGCGCAGCACAGCTATATAGAAGCCGCCAAGGCAAAAGGTTACGAAGTGCTCCTACTGGATTCGCCCATTGTCCCCCATTTGATGCAGAAATTGGAGACCTCCAAAGAGAATCTATCCTTTGTGCGAGTGGATTCGGATCATATAGACAACCTCATCAAAAAAGAAGATACGACCATATCCAAATTGTCCGATGAGGAAAAAGACAGCCTAAAGGCTGATTTGGAAAAAGTAATTTCCGATAAGGGCTATACAATTCAATTGGAGGCCATGGAAAGCAGTGCTTCACCTTTTATTATTACCGAGCCAGAATTTATGCGCCGAATGAAGGAGATGCAGCAGACCGGGGGCGGAGGAATGTTCGGTATGGGCAACATGCCGGATATGTACAACCTGATCGTAAACACCAACCACGAATTGGTGGGTGAAATACTGAATACCAAAACAGCAAAAAAGCGGGAAAGATTGATCAATCAGTCCCTGGATTTGGCAAAATTGTCCAAAGGACTCTTAAAGGGAGAGGAACTTACCAAGTTTATTTCCCGTAGCTACGATATGATCAAATAGACATAAAAATCCTATTGATCGTGAAAACCGCTCTAAATGAGCGGTTTTTGTATTTTATGACTATCTTGAGAGGGCAAACCAATTACACCGTGGGCAACAACGATTACAACAGTCCAACTTTTAGAAAATTATTGGATTCCCTTCAACAACAGAGTTGGGAATTGGAACTCATCATTTCCGGTTTTGCCATTTTTGGGCTCTTTACCGCCTACGAACCGCTTCGTATAGAAATGATTAATGCACAAAACGAAGACCAGATCTATCGTTTCGTGGTTTACTTTATCCTGAACATTGCCTGTTCCATTCTGCTGTTCAACCTATTGCTCCACGTTGTTTTAAGAGGTTTATGGATCGGGGCGCTCGGTCTTCGTTATGTTTCCGGAGATATTGAGTTCGAGCGGCTCCGCTATTCCGAACGCTTTACCAAATATTTAAAAAAGCGCATAATTTCTTTTGATCGCTACATCGCCAATCTGGAAAATTACTGCAGTGTATTGTTCGCCATTTCGTTTCTGTTGATTTTTTATGTGCTCGCCATGACCATGATCATCCTGTCGATCATATTGGTGGCCAACTATATTCTCGAGAGCGATGTTTTGCCCGAAGCCGCCGCCAGTATAATAGGGGGTATATTGATTTTGTTCATCATTTTTGGAATGTTCCTGACCTTTATCGACTTTATTACACAAGGTTGGTTAAAAAAAAGGAAATGGGTCTCTCGTATATATTTCCCTATATATTGGGTTTTTAGTTTTCTCACCCTTTCGTTTCTTTATCGGCCATTGGTCTATAATTTTTTGGATAACCGCTTTGGAAAAAAACTGACCTTGCTCCTGACCCCGATCTATATTGCCATTTTGATGCTGACCAGTTTGGAATACCGTCAATCCAACTATCTGGACAAAGAACAGCGATCGTCCAGCATTTTTGCCAAAAAAGATAATTATTGGGACATGATGACAGAGGAAGGAGATTTCCCCGGACGCATGGTGATTCCTTCAAAAGTAATTTCCCAACCCTATCTCCAGGTTTTTGTTCCTTTCTCCGAAAATTTGGAAAATCGTGTATTTGCCTTCAACGATTCTTTGACTCCCAAAGAAGACCGCAGAGGACTTTCCAGTAGTATAAAAGTCAATTCAAACTGGAGCGACGAGATCACGAGCCTCCGTCAAAAGGACAGTATTCGCAAAAAATATTTAAAAACCTTTAACGAGATGTATTCCTTCCGAATCGACACCCTTGATATGGACGAGGATTTTATAATAACTACTGCAATGAACGATATTCTGGGTTTTGAAACCTACCTCAAAATCTCTCAACTGAAAGAAGGGAAACATCTTATTCGTTTGAGGCGAAAACGGAAGGAAAAAGATTCTATTGTAACGGTATCGGATGCTATCTTATCGTTTTGGTACTTTAAAAACTAAATGTTATGATTCCTTGGCACCTCTATGCAATGGCCGGAATGTATGTTTTTGCAGGCGCAATGCATTTTATAAAACCCAAAATCTATATGCGGATAATGCCCATGTATTTGCCAAAACATAAGCTTTTGGTGTACTTGAGCGGGTTGGTGGAAATTTTATTGGGCATTGGCGTTTGTTTTGATGCCACCCGAAAACTGAGTTCCTTTGGTATTATTTTAATGTTGGGCGTTTTTCTATCCGTACACTTTTATATGCTCTCGGGCGAAAAAGCATCGGCGGGCATTCCAAAATGGATATTGATCCTTAGGATACCGCTACAGTTCTTTTTAATGTACTGGGCGTATTATTATGCGTATCTCTAATAACTATTACCGCCCAAATGTTTTTTTAACCAAGGTACCTGAGCAAAGAACAATAATCCTAGGAACAAAAATGCATACACCATGGTTTTGGGAAAAGAATAACCGCTCATCCATTGCCAGTCCATATGGAACCAAGCATCCATATTGATGTTTTTGAACCAGCCTTGACCACCGCTTGGTCCTAACTGTGTGCCTAGATAAGCCAAAAGTGCAACAAATGCAATAAACCCGAAGGATAAAACTCTTCCGGATAAAATCGGTTGGTACTTAAAAACCTCTTTTGGGGATTCCGCCTCTATTTGCCGCAGTACATTTTTGGTAAAATCCGCAGAAGGCGATTCGATTGGTGCCTCTGCCATGAATTTATCCATTAAAGCTTCCAGTTTTTTATTTTCTTCCTTATCCATTGCTCTGCAAAATTTCTTTGTTCATACTTTTTTCCATGATCGCAGCCAGTCTTTTCCGGGCCCTGAACAACCTTACTTTTAGTGTATTTGCGGGAAGATTTGTAGTTTTTTCCATTTCTTGTAGATTCTTCTCCTCAAGATAGAACAAAGTAAGGACTCCAGCATCTTCCGAGGATAGCTGTAACAGGCATTGATCTATAAATCTGTTTTTTTCCTCCCTTATCATACTATCTAGGGCCGTATCGATTTCTGCATAGGCAATTTGATCCAATTGTTCTAAATCGTCGTGCAGTCTTGCCTTTTTATTTTGTTTCATCTTATCCAGGCATGAGTTATATGCAATCCTATACACCCATGTGGAAAGTTTAGACCCCCCTTTAAAATTGGGCAAAGATCGGTACACCTTGATAAATACGTCTTGCGAAACCTCTTCGGCCTCCTCCCTATTGGTCAACATTCTTATGCACAATGTAAACACCAAATCCTTATAACTATCCACAAAATCCGAGAATGCACGGGAATTTCCCATGCAAATTTTCGAGATCAGTTCTTTTTCCTTGTTGGTCAGCATTGCTCATTGGACGATTAAACCATTGTTAAGGTTACACAGAAAATAAAATTTATAAAAAAATGTAACCTTACTCAGAAAACCGTCGTCATAGGTTATGAACAAACAAATTATGAATAATCATTAAAACGAATAGTTATGGGATCTGAAGTAATCATTTTACCAATCATTTTTGGAGTAATTTTTGCCATTGCCTACCTCTTTTTTTCAACAAGGAACAAAGAACGCTTGGCCTTAATCGAAAAAGGTGCCGACGCCAGTATTTTTATGAAAGGAAGACGGGAAGGCGCCGCTCCGTTCTGGAAAATCATCATTCTAAACCTTTCTTTATTATTAATGGGTATCGGGGTTGCCATTTTTGTTGCTTCCATTCTTCACTATAATTTAGGGGTGGAAGATGAGGTCGCTTATCCGGGAACCATATTCCTTTTGGCGGGCGTTGGCCTTATGGTAGGTTTTAACATGACCAAAAAATTGGAAAAGAAGGAGTAAAACCATCTCTTTAAAAAGAGGTAAAAGACCACCGCCAAAAGCGGTGGTTTTTTATAACTTGCCATTATGAAAATAATATCCACCAATCTCGGCAACCCTACCAAAATAGTTTGGAACGGTAAAGAAACCACCACTGGCATTTACAAATTTCCCGTGGACCAACCCATTTTATTGGAGAGCACAGATGTAAAGGGCGATTCGGTGATAGACCGAAAGCACCATGGCGGCATCTACAAGGCTGCCTACCTTTTTTCTGCTGACCGTTACGCATACTGGAAGGAGAAATATCCCGATTTAGAATGGAATTGGGGTATGTTCGGGGAAAATTTGACCATTCAAGGTTTGGATGAATCCCAAATTAGAATCGGAAGCATATACCGGCTCGGCACTGCATTGGTTCAAATTACACAACCTAGGGAGCCCTGTTATAAACTAGGCATACGTTTTAAGGACCAGAACATGATCAAACAATTTATAGATCAAGGATTTCCTGGGACCTATGTGCGGGTTCTGGAGAGTGGAACTGTAAAAACAGGTGATTCCATGGAGTTGTCAAAGGCATCCGAAACTCCATTGACCGTGCAGGAATTTTATAAACTTCTATATGCCAAAACCAAGGATAGCCATGTATTGCGATTAGCCTTACAGAATGAAGCTATCCCAAAGAGCAAGAGGGAAAAACTAAAAAAGTGGGCATAAAAAAAGGGGGCCTCCCGCCCCCCCATGCACATAAAAATTAACTAAACAAACTATCTTACTTCCATAGTTTCCTTGTAGGTTCCAAATTTGTCCACTACAACTATGGTATATTCACCTTCGAATGCCTGCTCGAAGTTGAAAGCTTTTTCCACTACTACTTTTCCGTCGATAGCCTCGTCAAAGACCAATCTATTCTTGCTATCGTATACTTTAAGAAGTACTTTACCCTGAGATATGTTCAAAAGGTTCATCATTACCTTTTGACCTTTTTTGATGAATACTGGGTCCAAGTTGACTTTTACCAAATTTTTCTCTACCTCGTACCTTTTTACTACTTTTTTACCGAAATCGGCTGTTGCTGTGTTGGCCATCCCGATTGCACTGATCAACAAGGCCGTTGCTACTACTAGGTTCTTTACTGTTTTCATAACACATCGCTTTTTTAAGATTACAGTACAAATGTATACCGGATTAGAACAGTGGAATACCACCATTTTTTCCACTTTCTATGCTATATTAACATGGCAACACACTTAACATAGCATTAATGATAAAATAGCATAACTTTGCGTTAACATTGTAGATATTTGCACTTTACACACAAGTTATTGTTTGTAGAAAAAAGAAAATAGTTGAGTATGATTCAGAAACCGGCATTTGAAGCTATAGCGCCAAGTTTTGGCCATTCGTTTACCTTTCAAAAGTTTAACGAAAACCACGAGAACAAGAACTTAGGTTGGCACTACCATCCGGAATTGGAGTTGGTATATGTAAACGGAGGCTCGGGCAAAAGACAAATTGGAAGCCATGTATCCTATTATAGGAACGGGGACCTCATCTTAATAGGGTCCAATTTACCACATTGTGGCTTTACGGACAGACTTACGGGCAATAAAAGTGAGACCTTGGTCCAAATGAAAGCCGACTTTTTGGGAAGTGATTTCTTTAATATTCCCGAGATGAAGAATATCCAAAAGTTGTTCGAAGTTGCCAAAGGCGGAATTGCCTTTTCCGGTAAAACCAAAATGAAGGTTGGCGAAAAAATGGAAATCTTGGAGTATCAGACAGATTTTCAGCGATTATTGTCCATCCTTAATATATTGAACATCTTGGCCACGTCCAGCGAAATGAACGTGCTGAACGCAGAAGGTTTCTCACTGGAAACCGAAGTAAAGGACAACGATCGTATCAATGTTGTTTTTAATTATGTGAAGACCAATTTCAAAGAGGACGTAAAACTTGAGCAAATTGCAGATATGGTAAGCATGACGGTCCCTTCTTTTTGCAGGTACTTTAAAAAAATAACCAATAAAACATTTACTCAGTTCGTGAACGAATATAGATTGGTACATGCATCCAAGCTATTGGCAGAACAACCCATGAGCATAACCCAAGTTTGTTACGAAAGTGGTTTCAACAACTTTTCACATTTCAATAAATCGTTCAAAGCATTTACCGGACAGAATCCTTCGGAATACCGAAACCAGTTAAAAACGGTCCTGCACTAGTAAAAAACTACCCAAAAATATCGTTCAGTACCTTGGCGAGCCTAAGACCCCCCTTCTGTAGCTGTGCGAATAAAAGATCGTTATGGTCGTAGGAATAACGATAGCCCAGTTTTTCACCAATTTCAACGGAATCATATAAATCCGCACATAGTTCGTGCGATTCGTCCACCCAATCGTACACAGTTCCCAACTGGATCTCCTTTCGCTTTTTTCTACTGACGTTTTGTAGTTCCATGGCAAGCTCGGTATACGTCATACCATAAGATTCTATCAAGTTTTTGTCCCAAACCCGATGTAGATTGCTTCCTTGTCCAAACCATTGGACCTGTATGGTATTTCCCCCTTTGTCCTCGGCCCTGCTCACATGCATGGGCTGATGCAGGTCGCCGATTAAATGAATCAGCATTTTTAAATGAAAAATACGATCTTTCCTTGAGCCATTTTTATCCTTTATAGCGGATTTACATGTCTCTATTGCTGTAATAATATCGCCATACTCGCTTTTATCGGAATCCGCATAGGACATCCCCAATGGGTAGTTGACATAGTGCCATGCCGAGTATTTGGAATAGGCCCGGTCAGCCTTTATATCATCAGCAAATGTAGATACAAAGGCCAAGCTATGTCCATCCAACAGATCGTTTATGGCCCGCTTGGCTTTTCCGGACAAATGGTTTTCTGCAATTTCACCGGTTACCCTGTGTCCCGTTTTGCCCCAAAAGGCGTTACCAAAAACAATTACAGGAAAAAATAAGAATAGGAATAAGGTTTTTTTCATTTTTTAACGTCCCTTAATTAGAAAAAGGCTTAGAAAATTCTTGCCACTAATTTTCGCAATGATTTACCAAACAGCAACATATTTTAAAATTTTAGTAAATTTTTAACTATGTATCTGTTAAATTTGAACCACCAACTAAACTCGACCAATGTTAAAAAAATGTATTGTACTTGCTGCAATTCTTCTGCCTTTCGCCTTACTTTCTCAAACAGACCATAAAAGTTTTACCGTAAAATATGTCGACGACATAGTCAAAGTAGATGGTATCTTAGATGAAAGTGTATGGGAGATTGCAGAAAATGCAGACGATTTCCATCAATATTTTCCATCCGACACCACCCTCGCCTTCCAGCAGACCCAGATCAAAATGGTCTACAACAACACTACACTATTTATTGGTATTAAATTATATACAGAGGGCGACAATTATGTGATACCCTCACTACAAAGAGATTACAGGGCAGGGGGGAATGACAACATTAGTTTAATGTTCGATACTTTTAACGACGGTACCAACGCATTCCTGTTTGGAATGAATCCTTATGGAGTCCGAAGGGAAGCTTTGATATCCAACGGCGGGTCTGGTCCAAATGGGTTCACCACCTCTTGGGACGTAAAATGGCAAGGCGAAGCCAAATTGTACGATGGCTACTACATCTGCGAACTTGCCATTCCATTAACTTCCTTCAAATTTAAACAGGGTGAGACCAAATGGCGGTTCAACAGCTACCGTTTTGATATGCAGACCAACGAAACCAGTACCTGGATGAAAATTCCACAAAACCAACTTGTATACAGTTTGGCTTTTATGGGAGATATGGTGTTTGAAAAACCATTGGGAAAATCCAGGACTCCAATGGCATTGATACCTTATGCCAATGGGATAATTGCCAAAGACTACGAAAACAATGAAGATCTAAGCAGAATGGGCTTTGGTGGAGATGCAAAAATCTCCATAGGAAACGGCATGAATCTCGATGTAACCCTAAACCCGGATTTCTCCAATGTGGAAGTCGATAATTTTGTTACCAACTTAACCCGATTTGAGGTTTCTTTACCAGAGAGAAGACAATTTTTTATAGATAACAGTGACCTTTTTGGTTCCTTCGGGAACGAAAGGGATTCCAATCCATTTTTCTCCAGAAGAATTGGAATTGCAGAGGACAAAGATGGTGAAACCATAGAAAATGGGATTATAGGCGGGGTTAGATTAAGTGGGAAGTTGAACAACAACTGGAGGTTGGGCCTACTCAATATCCAAACGGAAGAAGACGAGATCAACGAGATACCCAGTAACAACAACACCGTACTCGCGTTGCAAAAGAAAATGTTTTCAAGATCCAATTTAAGCTTCCTTTTTGTTAACCGACAAACTTTTGGGGATTACGACTTTGTGGACCCCATGGACCGGTACAACCGTGTGGTGGGACTGGACTACAACCTTGCATCAAAAAACAATATTTGGACAGGCAAGTTTTTTTACCATAAGGCCTTTGCCCACGATATTGGGGACCGTAACGACTCAGGTGGCATGGACCTCCAATACAACTCCAGATACTTCAACTTTGGGTTACGCGGAAATTTTGTCGGGAATGATTTTAGGTCGGACCTCGGCTTTATCCGAAGAGAGGACATTGTTGCTGCAAGGCCTTTTGTGGAATTTAATTTTTGGCCCAGCAAAGGAAAGGTGAATACCCATGGTTTCCGGTTTAGCCCCAACTTTATATGGAGACCTACCTTGGACTACCAAAATACAGATTATACTATTTTTACCCAGTGGCAAGCAGAGTTTACCTCACAAGAAAAATTGGCCTTTCGTTTGTTCAATCGGTACACTTACCTCACCGACACCTTTGATCCAACCGGCACCGATGGCGGAGTAGAACTTTTAGCGGACAATGGATACCATTATACCAGTTTTGAAGTATCTTTTGAAAGTGACCGTAGAAAAGTCTTTTCGTACAATCTTGAACCCGGATACGGCGAATTTTACAATGGAACGCGATATGTCTTCGAAGGGGACATGAGCCTGAGGCTTCAACCGACGGTATTCCTTTCTTTAGGGGTTATATATAACAGTATAAAATTGCCAGAACCTTATGAGAGCGAGGACATCTTATTGTTAAGTCCAAGAATAAACATTACGTTCAACAAATCCATTTTTTGGTCCACTTTGATCCAATATGGAAACCAATTGGATAATCTTGGATTCAATTCGAGGCTACAATGGAGATTTGCACCGCTTTCCGACCTGTTTCTGGTCTATAACGACAATTACTTTGTAAACTCGTTTATGCCCCGAAGCCGGTCCATTAATCTTAAGTTGACCTATTGGCTCAACATTTAATCAGTTTAAATAATTATTTATTTCTGGCTCCAATGTTTAAATTGCATCGTACAGTTTTTTAATTGTGAATTTGGATAAAAAATGTCGAAGCAAAAAATTGTAGTTCTTACCGGGGCGGGAATGAGCGCCGAAAGCGGCCTAAAAACCTTTCGTGATGAAAACGGACTATGGGAAGGACACGATGTAATGCAGGTTGCATCTCCAGAGGGTTTTGCCAAAAATCCGGCATTGGTGTTGGAATTTTACAACCAACGTAGGCGACAATTGTTGGATGTGGCACCGAACCAAGGTCATTTGGCATTGGCACGGTTGGAGCAAACTTTCGATGTTAGTATTGTTACGCAAAATGTTGATAATTTACACGAGCAGGCCGGCAGCTCACACGTGGTCCATTTGCACGGAGAATTGTTCAAAGCAAGAAGTACAAGGAACGAAAATTATATTTTGGATTGGACAGGAGACTTGGTACTAGGGGATTCCGATGAAAACGGACATCAACTACGACCACATATTGTTTGGTTCGGCGAAATGGTCCCAATGCTGGAAACTGCGGCTCAAATTACGCAACAGGCCGAAATTTTGATTATCGTAGGCACCTCCATGCAAGTGTATCCTGCGGCAAGTTTAATACACTACGCCCCCAACAATACCCCAATTTATTTTATAGACCCAAGGCCCAATATCCGTGCATCGGATTTTGAGAACCTCACTATAATCCCAAAAACCGCTGCCGAAGGAGTCCCCACTTTAGTGGAACATCTTTTTAATAGGTAGCCCTGGTCTTTTCTGCCCAACTTACCAATGCACTGATCTGCTCCTCGGACAATTTGGCATCGGCATGTGTCCAAGTGTACTCGTTCAACGGCATACTGCCCCGTTTTACTTCCTCTATGAGCTCTTCCAATTTGTGGTCTTTTTTCTTCTCGTCATAATTCTGCCAATCGGAAAAATCCAAATGTTTTTTACCATCTTCAATATGGTCGGCCAGCCAATACGAGACCGGAGCAATAGTATTGTACCAAGGGTACTCGGTATTCGCACTGTGACAATCGTAGCAAGCTGTTTTCAGAATTTGCTTCACCTCCCGGGAGGGCTTTGTTTCAGCTTCAAAGGCGGCAACATAGTCCCCTTCGGAGGTATTTTTTTCAGGACGATAAAATTGCATTCCAATCAAAACCACCAATAGGGCAATTGCTATTTTTTTTACTATTTTCATCATACAGGATTTTAGTAAATATATCGATTTTTTTGTGACCGAAACCGAGCTCCATATCGCACTTAATTCCGGTAGAATATCAAAATCACAAATAGATGATTTGGTATTGCAATTACAGCAAGCGCCCCAATTGGCCAAAACGCTGTATAAAGAAATAATAGCGGAAGACAAGGAAGGTACCTTTAATGCCAGCTGGACCTTTGATCATTTAATGCGCAAAAAACTGACCTATCTCCTCCCTTTTTTTGATGATTTTGTAAACGGCGTTGCCCAATTAAAGACCGAATCGTGCATTAGGCCCGTTGCCCATGTTTGCGAAATGGTCTGTGAAGCTTATTTTAAGAAAAAAGACCCTGTTTTTATTGAAAATATTACCAATGATCAACTGGAAAAAATATTGACCGCTTGTTTTGATTGGTTAATAGGCCCAATGAACATGGCGCCCAAGGTATTTTCCATGACCAGTCTATATTATTTGGGGCTACGCTTTGATTGGGTACACCCCGAGCTCAAACTAGTTCTGGAAGATAGTTACGCGACCGGAACCACAGGGTACAAAAACAGAGCAAAAAAAACTCTGGATAAGTTGGCCAAATTAGGTGTCTAAACCGCAGCGTTTAAGTATCTTTGATGCTTTCAAAATTTTCCTGACCATGTCATTGACACCACTAAACGCCATTTCGCCGATCGACGGTAGATATAGAAATAAAACCGAAAGTTTAAAAGATTACTTTTCCGAAGAAGCCTTGATCAAATATCGCGTCCAGGTAGAAATCGAATACTTTATTGCGCTTTGTGAGATCCCTTTGCAACAATTGGCCGATTTTAACCAGGGACTGTTCCCAGAATTACAGAAAATCTATCAAGATTTTTCCGCGGAAGATGCACAGGCCATCAAGGACATTGAAAAAACCACCAACCACGATGTTAAAGCAGTGGAATATTTTATCAAACAAAAGTTTGATGCATTGGACCTTCAAAAATACAAGGAGTTTATCCACTTTGGGTTGACCTCGCAAGACATTAACAATACGGCTGTTCCCCTCTCCATCAAAGAAGCCATGAACGATGTGTACGTGCCATCTTATTTCGAGGTTTTTGAAAAACTGAAGGAATTGGCCAAAGAATGGGAAAACATCCCTATGTTGGCACGCACGCACGGACAACCTGCCTCCCCTACGCGTTTAGGCAAGGAAATCGATGTTTTTGTAGAGCGTTTTAAAGAGCAGTTCAATTTATTGAACGATATTCCAAGTGCAGCCAAATTTGGTGGTGCTACAGGTAACTATAACGCTCACAAAGTTGCTTATCCAAACAACGATTGGAGGGCATTCGGAAAACAGTTCGTGCAGGAAAAACTGGGGTTGCACCACTCCTTTCCCACCACCCAAATTGAACATTACGACCATATGGCCGCCCTGTTCGACTGTCTTAAACGAATCAACACTATTTTGATCGACCTTAACAGGGATATTTGGACCTATATTTCCATGGATTACTTTAAACAGAAAATCAAAAAAGGAGAGGTTGGCTCATCGGCCATGCCGCACAAGGTAAACCCCATTGATTTTGAGAATTCCGAAGGTAACTTGGGCTTGGCCAATGCCATTTTTGAGCATTTATCTGCTAAATTGCCAATTTCACGCCTACAACGCGACCTTACGGATAGTACGGTTTTAAGAAATGTGGGAGTCCCTTTCGCACATACCATTGTTGGTTTTCAATCCACTTTAAAAGGATTGAACAAATTGGTGCTAAATCAAGCTAAGTTTGAGCAGGATTTGGAAGATAACTGGGCCGTGGTCGCAGAAGCAATTCAGACTATTTTGAGAAGGGAAGGCTACCCGAACCCCTACGAAGCTTTAAAAGGTCTGACCCGTACCAACGAGAAAATCAACCAGAAATCCATTGCCGATTTTATAGAAACCTTAGAGGTATCGGATGCCATTAAAACTGAACTGAAACAAATAACCCCAGCGAATTACACCGGGGTTTAAGTCTTATGATTTTGAACCGAATAGATTTCTCGGTTGTTTCACTGCTTCGAAACGACAATAATTCTTATGCTTCTTTGTGGATTTCCACTTGGTGTGGATAAGGAATTTCGATTCCGGCTTCATCCAAGGCAATCTTGCAATTTTCATAGGTTCCAAAGTACACATCCCAATAATCTTCCGGCTTACAAAAGGGCCGTACTGCAAAGTTCACTGAACTATCGGCCAGTTCCATCACATTAACCGACGGTGCAGGTTCTTTAAGTACTTTTGGGTTGGAAGTGAGCACGTTCAACAGCACTTCTTTGGTTTTTTTTATGTCTTCGCCATAACCTACGCCAATAACGGTATCCACCCGCATTTTACCTTCGGCCGTGTAATTGATTATGTTGCCGTTGGCCATAGCTCCGTTCGGGACAATAGCCAGTTTGTTTTGTGGTGTTACCATTTTTGTTGTAAAAATTTCTATCTCCTTTACAACTCCAAGAACGCCTTGGGCCTCGATAAGGTCTCCAATACGGTAAGGTTTAAATATCATGAGAAGTACACCGCCGGCAAAATTGGACAGCGAGCCTTGCAACGCCAAACCTACGGCAAGACCTGCAGCTGCGATTACTGCAGCAAATGTGGTAACATCTACCCCTAGTCGAGAGATAACGATAATGATCAAAAATATTTTGAGCGACCAAGACAGTAGGTTCAACAAAAATTTTTGCAGGGATTCATCATATTTACTTTTGGACATTACCTTTCGGGTTCCACCGATGATTTTCTTTACCACCCACATCCCCACAATGTAGATAAGAAGTGCTGTAATTAGTTTAGGGCCGAATTCTTTGGCCAGTTCAATACCGTAGTCGAACCATTCTTGTGCTTTTTCCATGATGCTATAGTTTTGTTAGTGTTCTTGTTGTTAGACACTAAGATACTAAACTAGGTCACTTTTTTATGTATCGAATCTTTATCGTAAAAAGAAAAAGGGCGACAATTGTCGCCCTCCTTGGATTATATAATGATTGGTCTTAGCCTTTTAGAAAATCACCGATTTCACCTAGCCCTTCGCCTTTGTAATCGGATTTTTGAATGGCCTGCATTAATTGTATGATATGTGCCGGGTTCATATCCTTGCCGAGCACACGGACCAGGGCAAAGCCTTTGTCCTTACTATCTCCATAAATAATCACTTCATCAATGGCATCCTCATCTCCCAAATATTTGATAACCCCCTTGCCGTACTTGGAGTTTATCTTCATGAGTTCAACAAAGTCGTCCCCTTTTAAGATTTGGCTCACTTTCTTTTTTTCGATCTCGTATTCGGCAACATTGTCCTCATTCTTTTTAAAGGCCAATAAATTGAACTTTCGCAATGATTCTATGGCCTCTTTTTGGGTCGGGGTCAGCTCCACCTCATCCATTTTGAGAATGCTTGCCGGTACATCGATGGACAAAAAATTCGGGTTTTCCGAATTGTCCACATAATACTCCTGCAAAGTGGGCTGCGACGCGCACGAAGCCAAGAACAATGCTCCGATTGCCATTATGGATTTAATTAAATGTTTCATTTTTCTATTCTTTTTTTTGATTGATATTGTCAACTGATTACCGGTTGACAATAATTAGTTGGAGGGTTTTGTATTTTGTTACAATTTCCAACCGATTATTGCCAACCGATATTCTTATCTAGTTTTTCTTTCCTGCTTCGTTAAGCTCTTCTGGCAAGTTCATTTTTTTGGTCAAAGAACTTATGTTGTTCAAATCTATATCGCCGGTTAGGGAAAGGATTACCGTTTCAAACTTTTGACCATTGGCCTCCACATTTTTCATTCCGGTAATGAACATCAGCAGCTCGCTTACATGATCGGCATCTTTACCTTCTTTAATGTAGAATTTTACATTGGCATCCTTGTCTTTGATTCGCATCAACTCCTCCATTTTTGAAGACCTTAGGTAGCTATCGACAGAAGATTTCATGTCGTCGCCAATTTTCTTGTTCTCGGTGGTAAACACCTTTAAACTTTTAAGACTGCTGGCAATTTCCATAAAATCGCGTGCCTCTGGATCATCCACTTCAACATCTATTTTTGCCAATAAATTGAACATACTCTTGTTCACGATCACTGTGGTCACATCGTCCAGATCTTCAAACTTGTCAAAAACGGACTGAGAGAATCCTGCCAAAGGCAACAATGCCATTACTGTTATTAAAATATACTTTTTCATTTTTGTTACATTTTTTAATTGTTATTGTAAATTTTTTGTTTTGCATCTTCAAACTCTTTTAAGTAGGCCACTTTTTCCGTACCTCGGTTAAAGTTCACTGCTAAGAGTTCGAGTGCTTTTTTGGTTTCCTCGTAGGCAAACTCTGCCTTTTCTTGCTCCAAACGCTTTGTTTCTTGGTACTGATTACCAAAATAGATGCCAAAGGTCAAAACTACTGCCGCTGCAACGGATAGCCACTTGTAATAGTTTACTCTAGGTTTTAATGGTACCTGCTTGGTGTACTTTTCTTCCTTGGCCATGGAAAAGTAGTTGAACATGGGCTTGTACTGCTCCAAGTGAGGTGCGACCTCCTCTTGTGAAAAATAGGCCCTAAGTGTTCTTTCTTCGTCCACTGTAGCAGTGGCCTCGAAATACTTTTCCAATATTTTTTCTATGTTACCCAATTCCATAGTTATGTTTTTTTATCAATTCTTCTCTTACTGTTTTTCTTGCCCTCGACAATGCTACGCGCACTGCTGTCGGTTTCATGTCCATGAGCTCGCATATTTCGTCGAACTCGTATTGCTCCACATCGCGTAGTTGCAATATCATTTTTTGTTGTTCTGGCAGGTCTTTTATAATTCGTTCCATCCAGTTTACACTGTCTTCGGCCTCCAATTGTTTTTGTAAGGAGGTGTTTTCATCACTGTAATTACTGTGAACCAATTTTAGGTTTCCTGCTTGTTTGGACTTTAAGCGGTCCAAACAAAAGTTTTTGGTCATGGTCATGGCAAAAGCCTCTACATTTTTGTACTTCCCCATCGACTCGTTCTTAGACCAAAGCTTCAACAAAATTTCTTGAGTGGCGTCTTCCGCTTCTTCTCGGGAGACCAATAGGCGCTTGGCGAGCCTAAAAAGTTTATCCTGAAAAGGCAAAACCACATTTAAAAATTCTGCTTGTTTCATTTGGTTGTCTTAGTTATTTTAAGGCCTTTCTTATCGACCTACACTATCACGACGATACATATCGAATATTGTTACAAAAAATTTGCGATTTCCTCAGATAAGCCTATTTTGCAAGGTAAATTTATTTGATATAACGTTTGGTTTTACTCTTACCCATCCTAGTTTCTTAGAGTTTGGAACAAAATTTGAGTAAATTCAAAAAAAATTAAGCTATGAAAAAGTACCTCTATCTATTTTTGGGAGCAACACTCCTATTCACCTCGTGTAGTAGTGACGACAATGAAATCAATAATGGCCCTACCCCCGACCCAGAACCCGGTGCGGATGTTACAGCACAAAATTTTATGTGGCAGGCCATGAACCTTTGGTATTTTTGGCAAGGGGATGTTGAGGATTTGGCAGATGATAGGTTTTCCACAAATGCCGAGTACACTGCTTTTTTAGAGGCCAATTCAAATGCCGAAAACTTTTTTTATAGCATTTGTAACAGACATGAGGAGATTTTTGGGGATGACAACGCCATAGATCGATTTAGTTTTGCCAATGATGACTATTCGGAACTGGTAAGTGGCCTATCTGGAATATCCCAAAGTAATGGGGTCGAATTTAGATTGAGCCTGATTAGCGGTACGGAAAATGTTTTTGGCTATGTACTTTACATATGGCCGGATTCCGATGCCTCGACCAAAGATATACAACGTGGCGAGTTTTTCACCAGGGTCGATGGCACCCAACTTACCATTAACAACTACAGGAATCTTTTGTTCGGTGATAACAGCACTTACACGCTTGGAATGGCGACCGTTACCGACAATACCATCTCTGATAGCGCCAAAGAAGTAGAACTTACCAAAATAGAAAATCAAGTCGAGGACCCCATCTTGATTGCCGAAACACTGGATGTAAACGGGACTAAAGTTGCCTATTTAATGTACAACCGTTTTTTAAGCAGTTTCGATGAAGATTTGAACGCTGCCTTTGCCAAATTTGTAGCCGACGGAGCAACAGAACTTGTTTTGGACATGCGCTACAATCCGGGAGGTTCCGTAAACACATCCCGTTTACTGGCCAGTATGGTCTATGGGACCAACACAGGTGAGGTATACATAAAACAAAGGTGGAACGATAAAATACAAGTACAGTTCAGCGAAGAATTTTTAACCGATTATTTTGCAAATTCCACAGGCACCAGCGCCATTAACTCCTTAAATTTAGACCGTGTTTTTGTTATTGCCACAGGTGACTCCGCTTCTGCCAGTGAATTGGTCATGAACGGACTTGACCCTTATATCGATGTAATCCATATTGGAGAAACAACTCGTGGTAAAAATGAATTTTCAATTACCTTGGTAGATGATCCAGAAAACTCTTTTATTTATAATAGTGACCGTGAGGGCAATATCAATGCTGAAAATTCTTGGGGATTACAACCTTTGGTTGGTAGAAATGAAAATAAAGATGGGTTTTATGATTACACCAATGGCTTGGCGCCAGACATTGCCCTAGAAGAAGATTTAACCAATTTTGGAGTCTTGGGCGATGTAAACGAGCCTCTATTGGCCCGTGCTCTACAAGAAATTACAGGTAGCTCTGCCAAAATAGACTTTACTGTGGAAATGCCCGCAGAATCTTTTACGTCATCTAGATTGGAAACTCCTATAAAGGACAATATGTATTTGGAAAAACCACTACAGTTAAACAACTAATAAAAAAGCGGCCGATCGGCCGCTTTTCTTTTTTTAAAGGTTCAGGCTGAGGCCGACCCTAAAGTTTCGTCCTCTGGTGGTGAACCCAAGCAACTCCCTATAATCCTCGTTCAACAAATTATCCGCGTTCACAAAAACATTTAATTTGTTTTTGATCAACTCATGCTGAACAGAAAGATTCAATATTGAAAACGGGTCAAGGGCTACATCGGTAAAAGTAGAAAAATCAGTATCAAAACGCTCACCGGTATAGGCATAGCTTAAAGATACATTGGTACTTTCACAAAACTGATACCATACAGAAACATTGGCCTTGTGCTTGGGAATACGTATGGCATTGTCGCCTTTCCGTTCCGCAAAGGTATAATTGGCATTTACACTAAAATTGCTCAAAGGCAACCAAGTTGCTTCCACTTCCACCCCGTTGGCATCAATCTCATCGGCAACATTTATCGTTGTAAAGTTAGCATCGTAACCAATGGCATTTGTTTCGTTTCTATCAAAATAAACCGTACTGATTCTTAATGTATTGTTCAATTTAAACTCCACGCCCGCCTCAATAGTGGTATTTTCTTCTGGCTCCAAGTCTGGGTTTCCACCAAAAGCACCGAACAACTGGGTCAAGTTCGGTGTAATATAAGAGGTTGCATACGATCCCATCAATTTTATATACCCTTTATTCGTATCAAATACATAAGATGGGTTCAGGTTGTACACAAAATGGTTTCCATATTCGGAGTGATTGTTCAAGCGGGCACCTGCATTCAAATTCAATCCAAAATCCGAAACATAGACCACATTGGCATAAGGATCTACAATGGTAAAATCAACCTCCTCCGCAAAAATAGCCTCGTCCTTAATATAGTTTACTCCAAGTACAGTATGGAACTGCTCTCCAAAAACATATTTATGGTACACATCCAATACCCAATTGTTGCCTTCGGTAGTGCTTTCACCAAAAGTATCGTTGGCCATGGACTCGTAATCTGTATAGGCCGCATTTAAGTGAACCGATCCTTTGCCATACTCAAATTCAGAGGAAACCCCAACCCTTTGCTGCTCGTTCTCCCCTACATTTGGAGCTTCGGCCAAAGAAGCATCATATTCATTCCTAAATTTGGTTTGATTGCCATATAGCTGAACGCCGAACCTTTCCGTAAATTGATAGCCAAACCTTACATTGGTGCTGTAATTTGAAAAAACATCCTCTTCATTTTCAGGTGTCACAGCAGCAGATAATCCACTTTTGTACCGATTGGAAAAATCCACCCCATAATTGAACTTGCCCAATGTGCCATTTACATTTGCGGAATTTTGAATGCTACCTATATTATAATTCTGGTCCTCCGCAGTTTGATTGGTCCCGACACTGGTTTCAAAATTACCGGCCATCTTCTTTTTGGAACTCTTTTTTGTTGTAATGTTGATCACCGCAGTAACTGCATTGGTTCCGTAAAGTGTGCTGGCCGCACCTTTAATGATCTCAATGGACTCAATTGTACTGGGAGACAGTAGACGTAGATCATATTCGGCAGAAAATGTGGATGGGTCGGCCACACGAACGCCATCGATAATGATCAAGACCTGTCTGCCACGGCCACCCCGGGCGTAAACCCCTAGCACATCGCCATCCCTGCCCCGGCTACCGGCAATTTCGATACCACTTTTTGTGTTGATGATCTCGGCAACCGTTCTGCCTTGGTTTCGCTGCATTTCCTCAGCTGTGATCTTGATTACCGTTTTTCCTGAGTTTTCACGCTTCAATTCAAATTTTGAGTCGCTAACAACAACCTCGTCCAGTTGTTGAACTTTAAGTGAATCTTGCTGTATCTGTTGTGCAAAGATACCCTGTCCCGCCAATAAAGCGGTAATTAACCATAAATGATTTTTCTTCATTTCGTTTAATTGAATAAACGGGAGAATAGTATGTGTTGCATACGTAAACCTTTATCCCGAAAGTTTAACAATGTTTGTTTGAATGTGGCAGGTCTCCTGGCTTGTGTTTTGCCTCCTACCTTCCCGCCCATTGGGCAGTGGTTTTAGAAGATGAGACAAACGCCCAATACTTACTTTTAAAAAAACAGTAATTCTTGGGCACAACTTACAGTTGCGGGAACAGCTCCGGATTTGCACCGGATTCCCTTTTAATCCCACGGAAAACCGTGAGAACCAAAATTCGAGGCCAAAGCTAATCAATCTGTTTAATCTTTTTCCTCAAAAATTAAATAATCTTACTTTTGGGCCATGGCAAAACAACAATGGTCAATTCTAGTTTTAGGATTTCTTTTGATGACTTTGGTAGGTTGCAAACTGGAAAAAAAACAGCAACCTTCCCAAAATCAAGAATTAGATTCCAAAGTAAAATATGCAACCGGATTTAAAGTAACCAAAGAGACCGATCTTACAATAATAGAGGTCACCGGGGCTTGGCCCGGGGCAAAAAGTTTTAAATATGCGTTGGTTCCCAAGGAAAAATTACCGTCCATTACTCTACCAAAAGATGCATACGATGCCATTATCGCCACCCCAATAGAAAAGGTGGTGCTTACTTCCACTACCCACATAGAACCCTTACAAAAACTTGGGGCGTTAAATACCGTAATCGGCTTTCCAAATACGGACTACATTTCAACACCCGAGGCCAGAGAGCGAATTTCGGCAGGGCACATAAAGGATTTGGGAATGAATGATGTTCTCAACACAGAAATGGTACTGGCCCTAGACCCCGAACTTATTTTTGGATTTAGCATTAATGAGGAGAACAAGGCCTACGATATTTTAAAACAGGCAGGAATTCCAGTAGCCTACAATGGTGATTGGGTGGAGCATACCCCGCTCGGTAAAGCCGAATGGATCAAGTTTTTTGCTCCATTTTTCAATAAGGAAGCCCTGGGCGATAGTATTTTCACAGAAGTTGAATCATCTTACAAACAAGCAAAAGAGATTGCAAAAAAAGCAAAATCCAAACCTACCGTGCTAACTGGGGGACTTTACAAGGATGTGTGGTATGTGGCTGGGGGACAAAGCTGGATGGCCCGCTTTATAAAAGATGCAAATGCCGATTATGCGTGGGCTTCCACACCCGAGACAGGAAGCATTGGGCTAAGTCTCGAATCGGTTTTGGAAAAAGCCCAAGATGCCGAATTTTGGTTTAACCCATCAGCACAAACCACTTACGAACAAATAAAAGCCGCAAATACACATTACGGCCGGTTTTCTGCTTTTACGAACCAAAAAGTATATTCCAATGCCATTGAAAAAGGCGAAACCGGTGGACTTATTTTTTACGAATCGGCACCTCACCGACCCGATGTGGTCTTAAAGGATTTTATTAAGATATTGCATCCGGAACTATTACCGGAACACCAGCTGCAATTTATCAAACCCATAAAATAAATGCCATTCACAAGAACATATCGCATTTCCTTTTTGCTATTGTTGGTTGCATTATTATGTTCTTCGTTGTTGAATATTAGTTCAGGGTCGGTTTCCATCCCTTTTGCCGACGTGCTATCTATTTTGCTTGGAAAATTGCCAAAGACAGACTCTTGGGAATATATTATATGGAACTATCGGATTCCAAAAGCATTTACCTCCATATTGGTTGGCGCAGGATTATCCTTGAGCGGTCTTTTAATGCAAACATTGTTTAGAAATCCATTGGCCGGACCTTTTGTTTTGGGAATAAGTTCCGGGGCCAGTTTGGGTGCCGCACTACTGTTAATGGGGTCAACATTTTTGACCGGTTATGCTACCTTTTCTTTTTTGAGCGATGTTTCCCTTACCATCGCGGCCAGCATTGGAAGCTTTTTGGTTCTCTTTGTTGTCATGCTTGTCGCACAACGGGTAAAGGACACCATGGCTTTACTGATCATCGGTTTGATGTTCGGTAGTATTACCTCGGCCATAGTCAGTGTGCTCGCTTATTTTTCGAGCGCAGAAGATTCACAACGCTTTATTTTTTGGTCCTTTGGAAGTGTGGGCAATCTCTCCACTAACCAACTGCTTTTATTGGGAAGCATTGTAGCTTTGGGCGTTTTACTGAGTATTATCTCCATAAAATCCTTGAATGCTTTTCTTTTGGGAGAAAACTATGCGCAAAGCTTGGGGGTTTCCTTGAAAAAATCACGATTGACCATCATTATCGCCACTGGTTTGTTGGCGGGGGGCATCACAGCCTTTGCCGGCCCAATAGCATTTGTTGGCCTGGCCGTTCCGCACCTTACCCGTCAAATTTTTGATACCATGGAGCACAAAGTATTGATCCCGGCCGTAATGCTGTACGGGGCCATTTTAATGTTGCTGTGCGATACCTTGGCCCAATTGCCCAACTCCGCTAGTGTATTGCCCATAAACGCCATCACCTCTTTGGTCGGTGCACCGGTTGTTATTTGGATTTTGGTCCGTAAACGCAAAATGATGTTCTAATGGCTAAAGTTGTCGAAAACATACTATCCATAAAGGATTTGGCCATTGGATACGATTCAAAAGTCGTAGCGGAACATATCAATTTTGACTTAAAAGCTGGAATGCTCTGCGGAATTGTGGGCATAAACGGTATTGGAAAATCTACTCTACTTCGCACTTTGGGCGGGTTTCAACCCAAAATTTCCGGTGATATAATTTTGAACCATAAAAACTTGAAAGATTACACCGCTTCCAATCTATCCAAAGAACTTAGCGTGGTATTGACGGAGCAACCTGCTTCTAAAAATCTGACCGTTCAAGAATTGATTGCATTGGGCCGCCAACCGTACACCAATTGGCTGGGCTCACTTACCGAACTGGACAAGGAGCAGATACGATCAAGTGTGGCCGCATTTTTGCTAGAAGACCTTAATCACCGAAAATGCCACGAGCTCAGCGATGGCCAAATGCAGAGGGTACTGGTGGCTCGCGCCATGGCACAGGACACCTCCATAATTTTGCTGGACGAACCTACCACCCACTTAGACCTGTACCACAAAGTACAGATTCTTAAAATGCTCCAGGAATTGGCCCACAACAAACAAAAAACCATCCTTTTTACAACCCATGAAATAGAATTGGCCATCCAACTGTGCGATCGTATATTAATTTTGGACGGTAAGGACCAACCCTTTGGCGACCCCTGCAAATTGATAGAAAAGCAGCACTTTGACCGTCTTTTTCCATCGGAAATGGTAAAGTTTGATGCTAAAACAGGTTCGTATAAGGTTTCAAAATAGGAACAACATTCCTGATGCACAAAACTGTTTTTTTAAATCAAAAACAGTCAATTTTTATATTGTGGATTTCCTACAAAGCCCGAATGACATTTTATCTTTGTAATCCATTATCTTTATCTTCAATAAACAATTTAATGAGCACAGTATTTATCTATTTGATTATTGGCTTAATAGCAATGGCCCTAGGCCTTTTTGTCGGTATTTATATCCAAAAACTGAAAACCAAATCGAACGAAAGTGTTTGGGGGGAGCGGGAACAACAACTAAACGCCACTATCACATCCCTAAAAGATAGAATACAGCTAAACGAGGAGGACCAAAAACAGTTGCAACGGGAAAAAGAACAGCAAAGCAATCAAATTGTTCGGTACCAAGCAGATTTGGAGAACCTTCAAATAAAGAACAAAGAGCAGAAAGAAGAAGTTGAAAAGCTACAGGAAAAATTCACAAAGGAATTCGAAAATTTGGCCAACAAAATTTTGGACGAAAAAAGTGAAAAATTTACCAAGAGCAATAAGGAGAACATAGAAAACATCCTTACACCTCTCAATAAAAAGATTAAAGAGTTCGAGGAAAAAGTTGAAAAATCCCAAAAGGAAAACATTAGCATTAACTCTTCCCTAAAACAACAGTTGGAAAGTCTTCAACAACAAAACTTAAAAATTACCCAAGAAGCGGAAAACTTGACCAAAGCCTTGAAAGGCGACAGCAAAATGCAAGGTAACTGGGGCGAATTGGTATTGGAGCGCGTTTTAGAAAAATCCGGCTTGGAAAAAGATCGGGAATACAGTGTGCAACAAAGTTTTAAGCGTGAAGATGGCAGCAGGGTTATGCCCGATGTGATCATCCACTTACCTGATGGCAAAAAAATGGTGGTAGATTCCAAGGTATCGCTTACCGATTACGAACGTTTTACCAATGCAGAAGAAGAGGATAAAGCTAAATTTTTAAAAGACCACATTAATTCACTGCGCAGGCATGTGGAACAACTCTCCTCCAAAAAATACGAGGATCTCTACGAAATGGAAAGCCCTGATTTTGTTTTAATGTTCGTTCCAATAGAACCTGCATTTGCCATCGCCATTAATGAGGACAATTCTCTCTACAATAAAGCCTTTGAACAAAATATTGTTATTGTTACCCCGTCTACCCTATTGGCTACCCTTAGAACCATAGATTCGATGTGGAACAATGAAAAACAACAACGAAACGCTATGGAAATTGCTCGTCAGGCTGGAGGCCTTTACGATAAATTCGAAGGTTTTGTATCGGATTTGACCAAGGTGGGAAAAAAAATGGACGAGGCGAAGACCGAATACCGTGGTGCTATGAATAAACTGGTAGAAGGCCGTGGGAATATTGTCACAACTATTGAAAAATTGAAAAAGATGGGCGCGAAGGCAAAAAAGTCACTTCCCGAACCCATACTAAAACGCGCCCACGAAGACGATTTTGAAGAACTAAACTAGAGAACGAACCATGAAAAAAATCCTTACCATTTTTATTGCTGTCATTGTAATTGGCATATTGGGATATTTTGCATTTGTATATTACGTTCCCTATAGCGAGGGATACCGTTCCGGGGAACTGATCAAGTTCAGTAGAAAAGGTGTATTGGTAAAAACATGGGAAGGACAGATAAGCCAAGGATTATCCGGAACCAATGTATTCTCCTTTTCGGTGGAAGATGGAGAAAAAGAAATCATTGAAAAAATGAAGGAATACCAAGGACAGTATATTAAAATGACTTACAAGGAGCGCTACGCCACCTTTTTCTGGTTGGGCGACACCAAATACTTTATCACCGAGGTAAAATCCGAAAAATCACCCATTTTTAGAAATTAATGCTATCTTTTTACGACCGCATACAAAGGAAACCAACTTTTCTCTTTGAAAAAACGAGATAATTATAAGCTATGAAAAAATTCAAATCTTCCAGAGAAAGTAGAGTGTCCATAACCGAACTTATGTTGCCCTCCCACTCCAACTTTGGTGGAAAAGTTCACGGTGGGCACATCCTAAACCTTATGGATCAAATTGCATTTGCCTGTGCGTCCAAGCATTCACAAAGCTATTGCGTTACAGCATCGGTAAACCGGGTGGATTTTCTTAACCCGATCGAAGTTGGCGAACTGGCCACGCTAAAAGCGTCCATCAACTATACCGGTAAAACTTCTATGGTGGTGGGAGTACGTGTTGAGTCCGAAAATGTAACTACGGGAGAAGTAAAACACTGCAATTCCTCTTATTTTACCATGGTCGCCAAAGGAAAAGATGGCAAAAACAAAGCAGTGCCCGGACTTATCCTAAAAACAAAGCAGGATATACGCCGCTTTGCCCGCAGCAAGGAACGTAAACAATCAGCGTACAAACGCGATAGCAAATACGAATCCAACAACTTTAAAGTAAACGAATATTTAGAGTTTTTGGAAGGAGAAAATGTTAAGATGGATCTTGATTGAGCTTGGCCGCTGCTTCCTCGTCCAAAAACCAAACTAAATTTCCTGATGCAGGATTCACCAAAGAGGCAGGGTAAACTTCGGAGCCTTTGGTTTTTTCCACTACCTCCTTCACTTTTTCGGCTTTTGATGGCCCTGTGACCAAAAAGGCCACCTCTTTGGCCGCATTGATCACCTTGCCATTTATGGATACCCGTTTTTGACCGGACTCTGGATGATTGGCAACTACACAATGGTCATCGGAATCCCAAAGTTCTATCTCGTGCGGAAATATTGATGCTGTATGCCCATCATCGCCCATGCCCAATATTACCAAATCAAATTGGGGAACCCCTTGCACCCTATCGAGATCAATTTCCAATAGATTGGCATATCGCATTGCTTCGTTTACGGGATCCTTTTCGCCCAAAATACGATTAATGTTCTCCCTGGGCACCTCTATTTTAGAGAAAAGATGCTCAACCGTCATTTTATAATTGCTCTGATCATCGGTCGGCGGCACACAACGCTCATCGCCCCAATAAAAATGTATTTTGTTCCAATCCACTGTACCTGCATATTTCCGGGCCAATAGATCAAAAACTATTTTTGGTGTACTACCGCCGGACAAGGCCACATGAAAAGCACCTGCCTCTTTCACTCTATTTACAAAATAGTCCGAAAAATTTTCGGCTACTTCCTGCTTGTCCCTATATATTTTTAACTCCATCTTAATTTAGTTTTCGGTTCTCGACTTTTAGTTCGGCTACGCCCAGTATTACAATTATAACAGAGAAGTATTGACCATTGCCGATTGCTTGCTGCTTACTGCTTACTGCTTACTGTATTTAACAAATCACACAATATCCCGGGTCGTCGGCTAAATTCTCGCTAGGATTGCGCCAGTATCCTTCTTCTTCAATTAGGTCATCGGCATTTTCAGGTCCCCAGGCCCCTGCACCATATCCGTACATACGAACATCCTTGCCATTTTTCCAATAATTTAGAATCGGATCTACAAACTCCCATGCTGCTTCCACCTCATCCGCTCTGGCATACAAGGTTGCATCACCTTGCATACAATCCAGCAATAGGCGCTCATAGGCCTCCATTACATAGGTTTCGACCAAGCTGGAATAGTAAAAATCGAGATTGGCCCTTTCCACCTTAAAGCCTTGACCCGGTACCTTGACCCCGAACTTGATCAGTATTCCCTCATCTGGCTGTATCCTAACAATGAGTTTATTGTCCATTTCCTGCATTTCGGAACCTTTAAATATTTGGTGGTGCGGTTTTTTGAAATGAATAACGATTTCGGTCACCTTTGTGGGCATACGTTTGGCCGTACGCACATAAAATGGAACACCGTGCCAACGCCAGTTATCCACGTAGAATTTTACTGCGGCATAGGTTTCTGTGGTCGAATTTGGGTCCACCCCATCCTCATCACGGTACCCTTTTACGGTTTCGCCTTTAATGGTAGACCCGACATACTGGGCGCGAATGGTGTTTTCTGCCAATTCTTTTTCGTCGGTCATTATGCGCAAAGACTTTAAGGCCTTTACCTTTTCGTTTCTGATCTCTTCGGCCTCAGAACCAATTGGAGGTTCCATAACCACCAAGGATACAATTTGTAGAAGATGGTTCTGGAACATATCGCGGAGCGCACCGGACTTGTCATAATATCCACCGCGTTTTTCAACGCCAACGCTTTCCGCATTGGTTATTTCGACATGTTGTATGTAGTTACGGTTCCATAAAGGTTCAAAAATACTATTGGAAAACCGTGTCACAAGTAAGTTTTGTACCGTCTCCTTGCCCAGATAATGATCTATTCTATAGATCTGATTTTCCTTAAAGTACTGGTGCAACCCTTTGTTCAGTTTTTTTGCGGTTTCCAGACTGTAGCCAAATGGTTTTTCCACGATCAATCGTTTCCAACCATTGTTTTGGGTATTCATCCTCACTTCCGAAAGTCTATGTGCAATAGTCTCGTACAAGGTTGGCGGGGTCGAGAGGTAATATATGATGTTTCCCGAAGTACTGTGTCTATCTTTAAGTAATTCGACACGTTTTCGCAGGTTGGAGTAGTCCGTATCATAATCATCCCCTATATCCTCATAGTAGAGTTTATCGGCAAAGCCCTTGAGTTTAGCCTCATCGATATTCTTGGTCTTTTCGGTCAAAAAAGAACTGTTGTAAACAACCCGTTCACGATAGGCTCCGTCCGAAAGATTGCTCCGGCTTACACCAAGTACCACATAGTTTTTTGGCAACTGGTCGGCCATGTATAGATTAAATAGCGATGGAATAAGTTTTCTAGCGGTCAAATCACCTGATGCCCCAAAAATCACGAGCATCTGATTCTCTGTCTTTTTCATATATTTTTTTGTTTTCTGGCGAGTATTGCATCAAAGGTTCTTACCCTTTTTCAAGTTGGTATCATTATCTTTGAGCATCACGAAGATAAGGTTTATTTTAGGTTCATAATTCAATAAACATCAACCTTAGTGTTGTCTTAACAATAAAAAAGAGCAGAAAAATACATCATGGCAAATACATACGATTTTGGTCTTGTTGGCCTGGGAGTAATGGGACGTAATTTTATTCTTAATGTGGCGGATAACGGATTTACCGCATTCGGAAACGATTTGGATGAAGAAAAGGTGAACGCCCTGATAGATGAAGGTGGAGATGCGGCCAAGGTCAATGCTACCTCCGATATTAAAACTTTTGTACAATCCCTGACCATGCCTCGCAAAATTATGTTGTTGGTACCGGCAGGTAAAATTGTGGACAGTGTAATCGATGGGCTTTTGCCCTACTTGGACAAAGGTGATATTATCATTGATGGTGGAAACTCGTTCTACACCGATACGGATCGCCGTGAAGCTTATTTAAAAGAAAAAGGCATCAACTTTTTTGGAGCTGGTGTTTCGGGAGGTGCCAAAGGTGCTCGTAAAGGTCCAAGTATTATGCCAGGCGGTTCCAAGGAAGCTTACCAGCACGTAAAACCCATTTTCGAAGCTGTTTCCGCCAAATACCAAGGTGAACCCTGCGTAACTTATTTAGGTCCAAAATCTGCCGGCAACTATGTAAAAATGGTGCACAATGGCATTGAATATGGATTGATGCAGCTTACCTCGGAAATATACGATCTGCTTAAAAAGGCAGGGGGACTTTCCAACAGCGAACTGCACAACACATTTTCTCAGTGGAACAACGGAAGGTTACAATCGTTTTTGGTCGAGATCACTTCCGAAATATTTGCCCAAAAAGATGACTTGACCAACAATGATCTGGTAGACATGATTTTGGATAAGGCCAAACAAAAAGGAACGGGCAAATGGACCTCTCAAAACGCAATGGATTTAGGAATTCCCGTACCCACCATAGATATTGCCGTGAGTATGCGAGAGATTTCCGCATTAAAACCCGAACGTATCAAAGCGGACGAATTGTATGATCGCCCTCTCCCAAAAGCTGTAAACAAATCCGAATTTACCAACAAAGCGGAACAAGCTTTATATTTTGCCTTTATTATTACTTATGCTCAGGGGATGCACCAGTTATCCGATGCCTCCAAGGAATATGGTTACGAATTGGAACTGGGGGAGATCGCCAAAATATGGCGCGCCGGGTGTATTATCCGTGCCGCACTATTGGCCGATATCACCGAGGCCTACCAAACCGATAAGGATTTACAGAACCTATTACTTTCCCCTTCTTTTGTGGAAAAAGTGAAAAGCACTGTAAATGCCGCAAGAGAACTGGTAAGTTATGGTGCCGAGAATGGTATCCCGTTACCTGGATTATCCAACGCACTCACCTATTTCGATGCCTATACCAGTAGCCGTTTGCCATTAAATTTGATTCAGGCACAGCGCGATTATTTTGGCTCGCATACCTATGAGCGTCTGGACCGTGAGGGTATTTTCCATACAGAATGGGAAAAATAAAATGTGGGTTATGAAAAAGGTATTCCTGTTAGTTGTATGCTCCTTTTGCTTTTCCACCATAAATGCTCAAAAGATACCATACGTTATTTATAACGCCAAAGGCAAAAAGGTCTCTTACAAAAAAATGTTGAAGACCATGGAGAAAAAGGATATGGTATTGTTCGGTGAACTCCACAACAATCCCATTGCGCATTGGTTACAATACGAGCTCACTACCGACCTCCATACCAAACGGCCACTTATTCTTGGAGCAGAAATGATCGAAGCCGATAACCAAAAGGAGCTTAACGATTATTTGTCCGGAACAATAGATTACAAAGGTTTGGATTCCACCGCAAGACTTTGGAACAACCATAAGACCGACTATGCTCCGTTGGTCGATATTGCCAAGGATAATGATCTTGTTTTTGTAGCCTCCAATATACCTAGACGCTATGCTAGCATGGTTTACAAAGGTGGTTTTGAAGCATTGGACACATTGCCCTCCAGAGAAAAGGAATGGATTGCCCCCTTGCCCATTCCATACGACCCCGAATTACCAGGATACCAGAATATTCTAACCATGATGGGCGATCACGGTAGCCCCACATTGGTAATGGCACAAGCGATCAAAGATGCTACCATGGCACATTTTATTCTTAAGAACTATAAAGAGGGCTCTCTTTTTATACATTACAACGGAGCCTACCATTCCAACAATTATGAAGGTATTCTTTGGTATTTACAATTGAACAGACCCGACTTGATCTACAGAACCATCTCGACCGTTATGCAGGAGAATGTGCATCAACTGGATGAAGAAAACATAGGAATAGCCGACTTTATTATTTGTGTGGACAGTAACATGACGACCACCTATTAATCATTACCGAGCAGCAGAGAACAGTCAACATTTCTCTAATTGACCCCATACATTTCCGATAAGGCACGGTCCATTTTAAGTACCATCTACAACTATTGCCACATACCAGCCCTAACCCGGGATAAAATCCTTATTTTTAAGACACTAATCAACCCGTAATCATGAAAAAAATCATCGTTACCTTATTATTGTTTGTGGCCATAAACTCATTAGGATTTGGTCAAGTACAATCGAACCTTGAATTGTTGGATATCTTTAATATGGAATATGTATCCGACCCTCAAATTTCTCCCGATGGCTCCAAGATCATCTATGTCAGAAACTTTAAGGATATTATGACAGACCGGAACCTCTCCAATCTTTGGATCATTGATTTTGACGGTTCCAATAACCGCCCGCTTACCACGGGCAACCATAACGATTTTGCCCCAAAATGGTCGCACGATGGCAAAAAGATCGTTTTCAAATCCAATATGGCAGATGACAAAATGAAACTATATCTGATGTGGTTGGATACCAAAGAAACCATGGCTTTGACCAATACTCCCCAGTCGCCTGGACAGGTATCGTGGTCCTATGATGATTCGTATGTGGCATTTAACATGTTTGTTCCCGAAGCCAACCAATCCATTATTAAAATGCCGGCAAAACCAGAGGGAGCCAAATGGAACGCTACCCCTAAGTATATTGATAAAATGAACTATCGCGGAGATGGTGCGGGCTATTACAAAGGAGGCAACTCCCAACTATTTACTTTGCCCATTTCCGGTGGAACGCCAAAACAACTTACGTTTTCCGAGTTCGACCATGGCGGCCCTATCTGGTCCAAAGACAATTCCAAGTTATATTTTAGTGCCAACTTCCATAAAGATGAAGAAATGGAACCTGCGGATAGCGAGATCTATTCGATAAAAATCGATAATGGTGAGATAACCCCATTAACCGATCGTTACGGACCAGATGGCAATCCAGTGTTATCTCCCGATGGTACAAAAATCGCCTATCTCGGATACGATGATCGTTTACAGGGATACCATGTAACCCGACTATATGTGATGAACTCGGACGGTTCAGATGCTAGAGTAATCTCTCAAAATTTTGATAGAGATATCGAAGATATGGCGTGGAACAGCAAAGGCAACGGCTTCTATTTTACATACACTGACCAAGGTATGGGAAAATTGGCATCCATTGATCTTTCTGGCAAAGTGGGGGATATCACCGATGGCTTGGGCGGTCTTTCCTTGGGCAGACCCTACAATGCTGCCAGTTTCTCCGCTTCGGCCAACAATAAGTTTGCCTACACTTTAGGAAACACCGACCATCCGTCCGATCTTGGAGTTGCCGATATCCGAAGCCATAAACGATTAACCGCTTTGAACAACGACTTGTTCTCCTTTAAAAAGTTGGGCAAAGTAGAAGAAATGTGGTGGGAGTCCTCCTATGATCAGCGAAAGATACAAGGTTGGGTGGTTACACCTCCCGATTTTGACCCCGACAAAAAATACCCTATGATCCTGGAAATCCATGGAGGGCCCTTTACGAGTTACGGCGCCGTGTATTCCGCAGAAATTCAGGCATACGCTGCAGCAGGCTATGTAGTTTTATATACGAACCCAAGAGGCAGCACCAGCTATGGAGAAGAATTTGGCAACCTAATTCATCATGACTATCCCAATCACGATTACGACGATTTAATGTCCGGCGTGGATGCCCTTTTGAAAAAAGGCTATGTAGACGACAATAATTTATTTGTGACCGGGGGATCCGGTGGAGGAGTGCTTACCGCTTGGATCGTGGGCAAAACAGACCGGTTTAAAGCTGCAGTTGTTGCAAAGCCCGTTATCAATTGGGCCAGCTTTGTCCTATATGCCGATGGGGTACAGTTTTTCTCCAAATACTGGTTTGGAAAAAAACCATGGGAGGATCCAGAAAACTATTTTAGACGTTCTCCGTTAAATTATGTGGCCAATGTAAGTACTCCGACCATGTTATTGACCGGCGAAGAAGATTATCGGACGCCAATTGCCGAATCGGAACAGTTTTATGCCGCTCTAAAATTGGAAAATGTGGAGACCGCGATGGTCCGAATTCCGGGTGCATCTCATGGTATAGCCAACAAAACCAGTAACTTAATTGCCAAAATAGCAAGTGTTTTGGCATGGTTTGATAAACATAAGGCAGAAAACTAATTCAAGTACCTCGTCCTTTTTTCCAACTGTAAACAACACGAAAACATAGTCGGCCATAACCTAAGGCCTGAACGATTTTCCTATATTTGGGATTTTTAGCTATAAAGATCTATGGACCAATTACCGTTTACCAACGACACCGTGATATTTGGCTTGCTTTGCCTTTGTTTAGGTTTTGTTTTTTATACATCATCCATAAAAACTGGATTTTGGGCAAAGTTTTATCGCTTGGTCCCTACCCTGTTAATGTGCTATTTGTTACCGGCCATTTTGGCCAGTTTTGGCATCATTGACGAAGCATCGTCCAACACCTATTATGTGGCAAGCAGATATCTTTTGCCTGCTGCTCTAATTTTAATGACGCTGAGCATAGACCTTAAAGCTATCTTAAATTTAGGCTCCAAAGCTTTGGTCATGTTCTTGACCGGCACCGTGGGCATTGTTATCGGAGGCCCCATCGCTATATTGATCGTATCCATTTTTTCACCAGAAACTGTTGGAGGTATCGGCCCCGACGCAGTTTGGAGAGGCCTTGCCACAATTGCCGGAAGTTGGATCGGCGGTGGTGCCAATCAAGCTGCCATGCTCGAGGTTTTCCAGTACAATCAGGAAAGTTATGGCGGTATGGTCCTCATTGATATTGTGGTGGCCAATCTTTGGATGGCCATAATCCTGTTGGGCGTTGGCAAAACAGAAAAAATAGACCGTTGGCTCAAAGCGGACACTTCCTCCATTGAAAAACTCAAGGAAAAAGTTTCCACCTATACCGAAAAAATAACAAGGGTAACGACCTTGAACGATTATATAATGCTGTCCTTCTTTGCCTTTGCCGGTGTTGGTATTGCACATTTTGCAGGACATCACTTTTCGACCTTTTTACAGAACAACTTTGAAATTGTGAGAAATCCGGAGAAAATTTTATCCTCCTTGGGTTCACAGTTTCTTTGGATGGTAGTTTTTGCCACGGCCATTGGAATTGGTCTTTCTTTTACCAAAGCAAAAAATTATGAAGGCGCAGGGGCCAGCAAAATTGGAGGTCTATTTATATACATTTTGGTAGCAACCATTGGTATGAAAATGGATTTGGGCAAAGTAATGGAAAACCCGGGCCTTATCGCTATCGGATTGGTATGGATCAGTATCCATGCGGGTTTACTTATCCTAATGGCAAAAATTATAAAAGCCCCTTTCTTTTTTCTCGCCGTGGGCAGCCAGGCCAATGTCGGAGGTGCGGCTTCGGCACCGATTGTTGCTGCAGAATTTCATCCATCGTTGACCTCCGTGGGCATTCTTTTGGCTGTTTTTGGATACGTAGTGGGTACAGCCGGAGCATATTTATGCGCTTTGTTGATGGAAGTCGCGTCGAATGTTTAAATATTTTCAGAAGATTATGCATATTTGCCCATCTAAAATTATATGATGAAGCGGATATTGTTTGTATTGCTATTTGGAATTACCCTGGTTGCCTGCGAAAAAAGCACGGAGAACACCATGATCGTTAATGGGAACATTAAAGGATTAAAAAAAGGAACCCTTTATTTACAAAAACTTCAAGATTCCACCATTGCCAATGTAGATTCGTTGGAGATCAAGGGTGACGGAAAATTCAGTTTTAGCACAGAGGTCGGCGACCCGGAAGTGTTTTATCTCTACCTAAAAAAGGAAGACAACAACGACATTAACGATCGTATCAACTTTTTTGGCGAATCTGGTACTATTGTGATCAATACAGCTTGGAACACATTTGATACGGATGTAAAAATTTCGGGTTCCAAATCTCACGAAAAGTTATTGGAATTTTACGATATGGTATCCAAATTCAATATTCGGGAACTTGCCCTGGCACAACAAGCCGTTCTACCCGAGTATCAGGAAGATAGCGTGGCCTTGGATTCCATTCAAAGCTTGATAAATAAAAACACGGTTAGCAGATATCGATATGCCCTTAATTTTGGGCTCAACAATGGAGATTCTTATGCCACTCCATATATTATGTTGACCGAGGCGCGCGAAGCCAATCCAAAATACTTGGATTCTATCTACAAAGGGCTGAGCCCCGAGGTAGCGGCATCCAAATACGGTAAAAAATTCAAAGATTTTTTGGACAATAACTAAGACTCCAGGCTATTGAGCTTGTCTATAAGTTTGGTAGCCTTTTCTTCCAATTCCTTTCTTATGGAATTAAAGTGGGATTTAGCGTCCTCTACGTTTTTTTGATGAATTTTATCCATAAGGTCGTCATATACCTCAATGGCTTCGTCGATAATGACCGTACCTTCTTCAGATTCCTTGTTGCCAGAACCTGCTTCCCAAATGTAGACAGCTTCAATTATATCTCCGAGGACAAAATTGACATCTTTCTTTAAATCGCGAATACTTGGCATAACATAATGTTTTGATTAAAGATACCATTAAATGGTAACTTCTAAAAGTTTAGCTTTTTGGGCACTGATGTCCACATAAGTGCTCGATGCAGGCACTAGAACCGTTTCTCCTTTTCTTATCTCCGTGCTTCCCCAATCGTTGGTGATAGTGGCTCCTCCGCCCACACACATATAAATGGTAAACGAGTCACGTTCGGATAGATTCTGCTTTAAAGGCTGTATCAATTCCAAAAAATTTGTTTTAAAATAGGGGCAATCTACCATTGGGTTCGTTTCGCCCTTGTTCTTAGGGTAGTCCACTTTAAAGTCATCTTTCTTTTTGTAATCGATGGCGTCTACAGCCAAACCTGTGTGCAGCTCTCGCAGGTTTCCGTCCTTATCCTTTCGGTTAAAATCGAAAACACGATAAGTTATGTCGGATGTCTGTTGAATTTCTGCCAAAAGTACGCCTGCCCCAATGGCGTGGATTTTTCCGGTATTTATAAAAAATGTATCACCTTCGCTTACTTCTTCATAATTCATTAAATCCGTTAAGGTACCATCCTCTATACTTTTTACATATTCCTGCTTTTCCACATCTTTATTGAACCCTACAATGAGTTTTGCTCCCGGGTCGGCATCCATAATGTACCACATTTCGGTTTTTCCAAAGGAATTATGGCGTTTTTTGGCCAATTCATCATTTGGATGGAGCTGTATGGATAGGTCTTGTTTAGCATCTATAAATTTGATGAGTATAGGAAACTCCTTGCCAAATCGCTCTACCACACTTTTGCCCAAAAGTGCTTCTCCTTGGGAATCCATCAATTCCTGAAGCGATGTACCTTCCAAGTTTCCGTTGGAAATCTCGGATATATCGCCGGCCACTCCCGAAAGTTCCCAACTTTCGCCGGTAATATCGCTATCTATAGGTTTGTTCAAGACTTCTTTTAGTTTGGTACCGCCCCAAAGTCGTTCTTTTAGTATCGGTTTGAATTTTAATGGGTAAAGATTCATTTTTATCCTGTATAGGTTACAAAGTTCCTTGGTGTTTCGTAGAGTACGATCTCCAACTCTTTAGATTTATTTATATGGGGTCTTAGCTTGTTCCAGATTACTACGGCAATATTCTCGGCCGTAGGGTTCAACTCCTTAAACTCTGGAACATCGAGATTTAGGTTTTTGTGGTCCAGTTGGTCCTCCACATGCTTTTTGATCAGATCCTTAAGCACCTTAAGGTCCATTACAAATCCAGTTTCCCGGTCTATTTCGCCAGTTACGCTAACAATAAGGTCGTAATTGTGACCATGGTATCTTGGATTATTGCATTTGCCAAAAACCTCGTTGTTCTTTTGGTTGTCCCAATCTGGTCTATATAATCTGTGTGCGGCATTAAAACTTGCCTTTCTGCTTACTTTTACTTTCATCTTACGGCTGAATTTTCCATGAGATGATCGTAAAAGCGTTCAAATATTATCTTGAACCATGCGGTGTAATCATCTGGATTAAGCGATATATCTTTTTTGATATCCTCTGGATACATCCATTTCCAATCGGCCACTTCTTCAGGATTGATCTTGGGTTCATCTTCAAAATAACCCACCATTACGTGATCAAACTCATGCTCGGTAAGTCCATTATCGAAAGGGGCTTTGTATACAAAGCTAAAAAGCTCTTTCAGTTCGGTGGTAAAGCCCATCTCTTCCATGAGTCTTCGTTTACCCGCATCGATATTGCTTTCGCCCTCCCTTTGGTGGCTACAGCACGTATTGGTCCATAACAATGGGGAGTGGTATTTGTCCTTGGCCCGTTGTTGGAGCATGGTTTGCCCTTTATTATTCATCACAAAAACAGAGAATGCCCTGTGCAAAAGGGCTTTTTCGTGGGCTTCCATTTTTGGCATTAGTCCAATTGGTTCGTCCTTTTCGTTTACCAGTATCACATTTTCCTCTCTCATATGGTAAAAATATGACCTTTGGTGTAATTTATGGGGATATCAATGTTTAATTTCTTGCTAAAAGAAACGTGGGGATTTTAAGTTTCCAATATTTCTGATGAAGTCATACCTCAGAATTATCTCAAAGGAACCATCGTTAAAAGTGGCGGCACCGAGTTCTGTAGTCTCGCGATCATAGGCCAATCCCAACATTAACTGATCGGACAGCATAAAACCGAACAGTCCACTAAAGGCAGCATCCCAACGGTAAGCTACTCCTCCAATAAACTTTTCGTTGAACATAAAGTTGGCAGAGAGGTCCACTTGTAAAGGTGCTCCTTGAACTGCTTTTGTCAACAGCGTGGGTTTAAATTTTAAAAAAGGGTTAAGGTCCCAGACATATCCCGTAATCAGGTACAGGTTGATCTGTTCTTTTGCGGTTGATATGGAAGAGGTATCAAAATGTGTGGTCTCCAGGATCCTTGGTGCAGAAAGACCTGCGTAAAATCTATCCGTATGGTAGTACACTCCGGCACCTATGTTTGGCGAAAACTTATTCTGGATATCCTGCTGTGATTGTAATTGGGGGTCTATCTCGAATTCGTCCAATTCGGAATAACGTATGTCCAACATATGGGCACTTGCCTTTAATCCGAAACTTAGACGACCCTCCCAAGAGGTTTGTATAGTATAGGAGAAATCAACATCAAAATAGGTTTCGGATGTTGGCCCGATCTTGTCATTGACAATGGACAGCCCAAGACCCACACCACGATAGCCGACCGGTGTGTGCACATTGAGGGTCTGTGTTTCGGGTGCTCCATCGAGCCCCAACCATTGGTTCCTATAAAGTGCGGCTATACTTAAATGACCTCTAGATCCTGCGTATGCCGGGTTTACACTGACCGTATTGTACATATACTGGGTATACTGTGCATCTTGTTGTGCATGTATATTTGCCAACCCCATTACAAAGAGGGCCAGTATCCATTGGATTTTCACCTTATACATCTTATTCTCCACAGTTACCATTTTATCTATTTATATATATATAACCTGTCAGCTGTTTCATGTTACCGCCATTATCTTGGTAGTCTATCACATAGAAATACGTACCTACCGGTAATTTATTGTCCTGATCTACGGTTACCCTACCTTGAGAAGTACCATCGAATACATTTCCACTGGTGTCGTATGCTTTGGTCTGGTAGACCATTACTCCCCACCTATTGTATATTCTAACGGTATTGTTGGGATAATTTTCCAGTCCTCGGATTTCCAGCGTATCGTGTACACCATCTCCGTTAGGTGTAATTACGTTCACCACATCTACTTCCTCTTCACCAACGGTCGATTCACCTAAATCTGGATCCAAATAATTCGGAATCCCGTTTTCATTGGAATCATCGTTGGCGTAATTCCCGTCTCCATTAAAGTCTTCGTCTATGGTTTCGATACCGTCATCGTCATCATCAGAGTCCCTAAAGTCCGGTATTCCATCACCATCGGTATCAGGTAGATCTGAACTTGGGCTGTTTATTTCATCATTTACATCGGTATCTATGACGGTCTCACCTTCGAAAGCATCATCCAGGCCATCGTTGTCCTTATCGGAACCAATAAGTACTACATCGGCAATTCCGTCTTGATCATGATCATGGCCTTCTATGGCATCGGGCACATTGTCGTCGTCGCTGTCTTCATCTACATAATCAGGTATACCGTCATTATCAGAATCAACAGGTATTAAGCCTAGATTTCCGTCATTTTCGTAGGCATCATCGATTCCATTGCCATTATTATCCACCATGCTCGGTGCAATGTAATCCAAGGCAAATTGCGCCTCAACATTGTCGGGAATACCGTCATTATCGCTATCTATATCCAAATAATCCGGGATACCATCACCATCTGTATCAGTTGGGTTCGTAGATGGGTCATTGTCATTGTCGGCATTTAGGTCTTCAAAACTATCGGCAATACCATCATTGTCGCTATCCAAATCAATTCCTGAAGGACTTACGATTACCGTTATCGTTGCTGTATCGCAATTGCCATTGGTATCACAAACGGTGTAATCGAAAGTATCCGTTCCAGAGAATCCTGAATCTGGGATATAGGTAATATCATCATCAGATGGATTGTTTGCGGTCCCATTATCGTTCAATACAACTGTTCCATTTGATGGATCGGTTGCTGAAATAGAGCCAGTGGTCGGAATATCATTATCGTTGGCCCTCCAAGAAACTATGGCATCGACACCTATATCGGTAGATACCGAATCATCGTTAGTGTCCACAATTGGCAGTACATCTACCGTAACGGTTGCCGTACTGCAATCCCCAAAGTTGTTACAAAGGGTATAATCAAAACTATCGTTTCCGTTATA
>Ga0189274_100064_pt1 | contig 123640 bp, 128 predicted proteins | sample N5B1minimetaG_FD_130323 | JGI IMG/M metagenome (GOLD analysis project Ga0189274, IMG submission 130323) | Marine microbial communities from the Costa Rica Dome - N5 B1 mini metaG | ecosystem: Environmental > Aquatic > Marine > Oceanic > Photic zone | place: Costa Rica: the Eastern Pacific...
AGAACTTCACAGGCATCGACAGCCCCTATGAAGCCCCCCTCAACCCCGAACTCAAAATCGACACCGTCAACAACTCGCCCGAAGAAGCCGCTGAAGTGATCCTCGGCTTCCTTCGTGAGAAAGGCCTTTTGAACGGCGATTGATACAACCATGACGGGACGTCGGGCTTCCCCGACGTCCCGGCTCGCCTTGCCTCATATCCCACGCTAGGACTCGCCTTATAAGACGAGAAGGAAGCGTGATATGGCCAAGGGTGATTTGCCGGTTCTGGTGGGTGTAGGACAGAGCCTGAGCCAATGGGACGGCACGAACGGCCCGGACGGCGCCCCCTCTCCGCTCTCGCTCATGGTAGAAGCCTCCAAAGCTGCGCTCTCCGATAGCGGCGCAGACTTGGCTGATGCAATCGACACGATTGCCGTGGTTCGCATCTTCGAGGATTCCGTCGGCGGCGCGCCTCACCCGCATGGTCACAACACGAACCTGCCGGGCACGCTGGCGCGCGACATCAACGCCTCACCCGACAAGCTGATCTATGAGACCGTGGGTGGACAAAGCCCGCAAGCCCTCGTCAACGAGATGGCCGCACGCATCCATGCCGGAGACGCAGACTGCGTGCTGATCTCCGGATCGGAAGCCAATCGCGCGTCCAAGGGGGCTCGCCGCAATGGTGTCGAGATTGACTGGGCCGATAGCGCAGACGCGGACTACGAAGATCGCGGCATGGGGCCAATGATGCTGTCGCGGGAAGAAATCAAGCATGGCATTGTCGCGCCAGCCTATTTCTATGCCTTGTTCGAAAACGCGATTGCTGCGCGCGAAGGCCATTCACGTAGTGAACACCGCAAGGCAATGGCGGAACTCTTCCAGCCCTTCACTAGTGTGGCCGCCGGAAACCCCTATTCACAATTCCCTCAGGAACACTCCGTAGAATTCCTGTCGACCCCGTCAAAAGCCAACTACGAATACGCCGACCCTTTCCTGAAATGGTTCATCGCGCAGGACGCCGTGAATCAGGGCGCGGCAGCCATCCTGATGAGCAGTTCAAAAGCGGAGGCCTTGGGTGTTCCGGAAGACAAGCGCGTCTATCTGCACGGAGGTGGAGAGGCCGCGGATGACCTGATCTCGCTGCGCCCGCGCCTTGATGGATCCTGGGCAATGCAGACCGCAATTGGTCGCGCGCTGGACCAAGCCGACAAGACCGCTGACGACATCCAGCATCTTGATCTCTATTCCTGCTTCCCATGCGCTGTCTTCTCTTCGACGGCGGAGCTGGGAATCGACTGGAAGAGTGATCCACGTCCCCTGACCCTCACCGGCGGGTTGCCCTTCTTTGGCGGGCCGGGAAACAATTACTCCCTGCACGGGATCGCCGAGATGGCTGCGAAACTGCGCGCGAATCCTGGCGACTACGGGCTGGTGCTCGCCAATGGCGGCTGGATGACCAAGGAAGCCGTAGGCGTTTACTCCACCGAGAAACCTGCGCGCTTCGCGCCCGCCGAGCCGTACGCAACGCCAAGTGAACGCGTCACGCTCTGCAAGGACGACTGCGAAGGTATTCTGGAAACATTCACCGTCACGCACGGCAAGGAAGGCCCGAACAAGGGGATCGCCTTCATTCGGCTGGAAGACGGTCGGCGCGCGCTGGCCAATGCTTCGAAGGAGGCATTCCCTGTCCTGCGGGAAGATGCCTCTCCGGTGGGTCGGAAAGTTGCCGTCACAGTGGACCCTGAGAAGGAACGCGGCACGTTCAATTTCATCTGATTGAGCCGCTTGCCCCGCTGAGCGGTTTCGACCAATCTCCGGCGCATGACGAAACATTTCAAGACATTCGGCGTCATCGGTGGCGGCGCCTGGGGCACTGCAATTGCCCAGATGCTGACCCGCGCAGACCAGGACGTGCTGATCTGGTGCCGCGAGCCCGAAATCTCGGATGCCATCAATACGCGTCACGAGAATACAGGCTTCCTGCCCGGCGTTGCCCTGAACCCGGCGCTGAAAGCGACCTCGGACCTGGCTGATCTTCACCTGATGGATGCGCTGTTTGCCGTTGCGCCAGCGCAGCACACGCGTGCAACGCTCATGGCGCTGAAAGGACATATTCGTCCCGGAACGCCTGTCGTGCTTTGCTCCAAGGGGATTGAGCTGAAGACCGGCGAATTCATGACGCAGGTCCTGAAAGATGAACTGCCCGAAGCCGTTCCGGCCGTGATGTCGGGGCCAAGTTTTGCAATTGACGTGGCCAAAGGTCTGCCGACAGCGGTCACCTTTGCGATTGAGGATGAGGCGCTTGGCACCGAATTGATCGCCGCGGTCGCCACACCAAACTTCCGCCCCTACCTGGCGCATGACCTGCTGGGCGCTGAAATCGGCGGCGCGGTGAAGAATGTACTGGCCATTGCGTGCGGTATCGCACTGGGCAAGGGACTTGGCCGCTCTGCGCACGCGGCGTTGATCGCGCGGGGAAGCGCCGAAATGACCCGACTGGCGCTCGCGTTGGGCGCGGAGCGTGAAACCCTGTCCGGCCTGTCCGGTCTCGGAGACTTGGTGCTGACCTGCTCGTCAGAGACGAGCCGCAACATGAGTTGCGGCATGGCGCTGGGAAAAGGCGAGCGGCTGGAAGATATTCTGGGCGCACGAAATGCGGTGACCGAAGGCGTCGCGACTGCACCGGTCCTGAAACGGCTCGCGGCAGAACGCGGTGTGGACATGCCGATCTGTGATGCCGTCGCAGATGTCATTGAAGGCGCGATCAGCGTGGATGAGGCCATCCAGCAGCTGCTCATGCGACCGAACAAGGCAGAAACCGTTTAGGCTGGTAACCTTGCCCAAGCCCGTCAGGCGGCGGATTTCACCAGTTCAAAATGAGAGCGAACGGTCGGCTTGTCATCTGGCGAGACGGCAACACCCGTCTTGATCAGCTCAATCATGTGGCCAAGCACTGACATGGCGGCTGCCGGATGTAGCCGTTTGTCGACGTCGGCATACATCACTTTTACCATTTCGGGGATTGAGGTCTGCCCCGAGCGCATCTGATCCAATATGGCTGCCTCCCGCGCACGGCGGTGATTGGCGTATTCGGTGATAAATCGGTCGACAAATTCCTTGCCGCGAATGGGGCTTCCATGCGTCGGCCAGAGGGTGTCGAATTCCATCGCCTGGATCTTGTCGAGGCTGCGCATATAGTCGCCCATGTCGCCATCGGGCGGTGCGACAACCGTGGTCGACCAGCCCATGATGTGGTCGCCTGACAGGCACGCATTCTCTTCGCGCAGACCGAAGCAGAGATGGTTGCAAGTGTGGCCGGGTGTTTCAATGACGTCCAGTGTCCAGCCGGGTCCGGAGATGACATCGCCATCACCAACCTTCACATCCGGCATGAAGCCGAGATCGTCTGCGCTGCCAAGTTCGCCCTTGGCCGTCGGCACACCGCAACTCTTTGCATAGGTCTTGCAGCCAGCCCATTCGGCCAAAGGCGTAGCCAGTGGAGAATGATCTGAATGGCCATGCGTAACCAAAACGTGTGTTACAGTCTCGCCTTCAAGCGCTTTTTTCAATGCTTCGAAATGATCGGCATTTTCCGGGCCGGGGTCGATCACAGCGACTTCGCCGTGCCCGATGATATACACGCCTGTGCCAACATAGGTGAATGGTCCCGGATTGTTCGCGATTACCCGGCGGATCAGCGGAGAGACCTGCTCCACAACGCCATACTCAAACTCGATTTCGCGAATATAGGGAATTGCCATTTTCTAGTCTCTTGCAGCGGTTCTGACCGTCCGGAGCGAGATCACCGCTTCTTCGATGCAAATGCGACTGCGAACGCCTGAGCCATGCGGCGCGTGGCGCGAAGCTTGGCCGCCAGCTTCAGAGCAACAGGCGGGCCCATATCAGTCTTGTTTGCATCGACGATGAAGATTCGTCCGGACTGCCGGTCACGTAGGACGTCCACACCACCCCAGTCCAGTCCGATAGATGCCGCAAAGCGCTCAATCACGGCAATTTCATCATCCGTGTAGCAATTGCGAGGCTCGTCGAGCAAAACCTGGACATTCTCATTCAGGAAACGGCGCTCAAGCGGACGACGCTTGCGGAACACGACGACGGGCGAGCCTGCAACAATGCAGCATCGCAGATCCTCGACCAGTCCGCCTTCAATCTCATTATCGACCAGCCGTTGGTACGTCTTTCCGGGCAGCGGCGTGTCCAGCGGGCCTTCCAGGATGCGGCCGTCATGCGCAGCGTTCAGCTCGGACTTCTCGACCATACGGCCCTGATGAGTGGTTGGGTCGACAGACAGGGAGTAGCCCGCAGCCTCTTCAAAGGCGGCAGCTACGGTCGATTTCGATATGTCGTCACAGGAGAAATTAACCAGCTTTGCGCCATCTCTCACTGTCGGGACCGAGTTATCGGTTTCCGTCGAGTCGTCGAACTGCATGACAATGTCAGCCGTCTGGACGTCATCAATCAGTTTCGCACCGGACACGTGCATGACGGGCCAGATGAAGTACCAAGGGCGCGGCTTATCGGGATAGAACGCAATCGTAGGGCGCTTGTGACCGGTCAGACGGCGCCATGTGCGCCAGGTCTGAGCAAAGAAATAGAAGCAGAACCAGGTGAAGATGTCGTGCGCGAGGGAAAGCGTGAGCGGAACGCGGTGCCCGGTCTTCTTAACCAGCATGGCGCCATCGTCATATTTGAAGTCGGTGATCCATAGACGATCGCTCATCCATTCCACTCCTGTCGCGCATTTGGCCTCATGACCTGCGCCTCCCTGTGTTGGCCTTCGCATGGCCCGCCTACACTGACAACACACTTAATGCGGCGCAAGTGTGACCAGTTGCTCACAAACTTGTGCGATTGATGATCAGAGCAACGACTGCAAACTGGACAGATCATAGCCCGCATCTGCTGCGGCATCGACGATTTCTTGCGCTGCTCCCTGCCCCGCATGGGTCAGCGCCCAGGCCGTGATGCTGCGGGTTCCGGTGCGGCAATACGCCAACACGGGCTGAGGCGCCTCGTTCAGAATATTTCCAGTCCGTTCAACCACTTCGGGTGTCGGCGCACCGGAAAATGGCAAAGCAACAAAGGTCAGTCCCAACGATTCGGCTTTCGCGCGGATCGCGCCCATGCGCGGCTGAGTCACCCCGCCTTCTCCGTCCGGACGGTTTGCAACGATCGTTTTGAAGCCTGCAGCCTGAATCTCGGCAACATCCTCCTCATCAATTTGAGGAGCGACGGCAAAAGCTTCCGTAACGCGGCGAATATCGGCCATATTTTCGTGTCCTTGCCTGTGTCTGCGGTCTTGATCGGCTGTCGCTACAAGCTAAGGATTGCGGATCGCGATGCCAAGCGCCCGAAACGGCGGCAAGACGAATTTCCTATTACCAGCAACGGAATAGCAAAAGAACGTGTCCTCATTCCAACGTGCCATTAGCCGAGTTCCGTGGGCCTATACGTTCAGGCGCCTGCTGATTGCAATCCCTACAATGTTGGCCATCATCACGATGGCGTTCTTCATGATGCGCGCGGCGCCGGGCGGCCCGTTCGACGGTGAGCGGAAACTGCCACCCGCAACCGAAGCGGCGATCGCCGCCAAGTTCGGTTTCGACAAGCCGCTGCACGAGCAATACTTGAACTATGTAGGCGGTGTGCTGGTGGGAGATTTCGGCCCCTCCTACAAGACGCTCGGTAAGAGCGTGAATGATTTGATCGCCGATGGATTGCCGATTTCGCTGACCATCGGCTTCCTCGCCATGGGACTTGGCCTGGTGGTTGGAACACTGCTCGGCGTGTTTGCCGGGCTCAGGCAGAATACGAGCGCAGATTACGGCGTGATGGGCATCGCCATGGCGGGCATATCCATTCCGACCTTTGTCACCGGCCCTATCCTGATCCTGATATTCGCGCTCGGCGCCGGAATCTTCGCAGTCGGCGGCCTCGGCACGTATCCGAACATCGGCATGAGCTGGCACAACATGACCCTGCCGGTCATCACGCTTGCCCTTCCACAGATCGCCATCATCTCGCGCCTGATGCGCGCGTCCATTATTGAAACGATGCGATCCAACCATATCCGCACAGCGCGCTCCAAAGGGCTGACCGAGCGGCAGGTCATCGCGCGCCACGCCTTGCCGGCCGCGCTCCTACCGCTGATCTCCTATGCCGGGCCAGCCATGGCACGGGTCATGACAGGCTCGGTGGTCATCGAGAAGATTTTCGGCCTGCCGGGTCTCGGCACCTATTTTGTCGATGGCGCGCTCAACCGAGACTATACGCTCGTGATGGGCGCGATCATTGTCTATGCGGGCCTGATTGTCTTGCTGAACCTGCTCGCTGACATTCTCTATGCCCTGCTCGATCCGAAAGTGAAGTACGACTGATGACGGATCTCGATCCCCTCCTCGACCCGACCGGACGTGTTGAACCGGTACAGAAAGCCATTGTGGGCGGCCGTTCGCTTTGGGATGACGCGCGTGCGCGACTGTTCCGCAACCGCGCCGCCGTGATCTCGATGTGGATCCTGGGCGCACTGGTCCTGATCGCCGTGTTTGGCCCCATGCTTTGGGTGCATAAGTACAGCACGATTTCCGACCTGCGCACGATTGCGCCAACCTTCGATGGTATGCACCCGCTAGGCACGGACCTCCAAGGGCGTGACTTGCTCGCCCGCCTGATGATCGGGCTTCGGATCTCGCTGATGGTGGGTATCGTCGCAACGGCGGTCAGCCTCGTCATCGGGGTCAGCTGGGGCGCGACGGCGGGTTATCTGGGTGGCCGCGTCGACAATTTCATGATGCGGATCGTCGACGTCCTCTACGCCCTGCCCTTCATCTTCTTCGTGATCCTGCTGCTCACCGTGTTCGAGCGAAACATTGTCCTTATCTTCGCAGCCATCGGCGCGATTGAGTGGCTGACAATGGCGCGCATCGTGCGCGGCCAGACGCTGGCCATTAAAGGCAAGGAATTCATCGAGGCCGCCCGCGCGGCCGGTGTCAGCCGGAAGGACATCATCACGCGACACATCCTGCCAAATGTGATCGGGCCGGTTGCGGTATACGTCACGCTGACCATCCCGGTCGTCATCCTGGCTGAAAGCTTCCTGTCCTTCCTTGGCCTTGGGGTGAATGAGCCACTGACCTCTCTCGGGGTCCTGATCTCTGATGGCGCAGACCGGATGGAGGAAAAGCCCTGGATGCTGCTGGCGCCGGCGCTGACCATGGCGGTCACCCTGCTCTGCCTGAACTTTATTGGTGATGGCTTGAGGGATGCGTTGGATCCAAAGGACCGCTGACAGGTCTCGGTGCGACATTTTTTCAGCGTCCGGGCTAGCCAATCCGGGCGCACTGGGCCAAGAAATTCGCAAGCGACTAGTGAGGTTCTTTCATGGCCACTCCGGCAAGTAGCATTGTACCGATCCTGATGTGCGGCGGGTCAGGCACCCGGCTTTGGCCGCTCTCTCGCAAGAGCTACCCCAAGCAGTTCGTTCCCCTGGTTGGCCCGACCTCACTTTTTCAAGCTTCTGCAAAAAGGCTGACAGGCACAGCGTTCGCCGCGCCAATGATCCTTACCAACTCGGATTTCCGCTTCATCGTGAAAGAACAGCTTGCGGATATCGGTATCGACGATGCCACGATCATGATCGAGCCGGAAGCGCGCAACACAGGCCCTGCCATTCTCGCAGCGGCACTTCACCTGCAAAAGACCAATCCTGACGCGCTAATGTTGGTGGCACCTTCCGACCACGTTATTCCCGACTCATCCGCGTTCCACGCCTCCATTGAGGCTGCCACTGGTGCCGCAAAAAAGGGCCACCTCGTCACATTCGGAATCCAGCCGACCTATCCGGAAACAGGATATGGCTATCTCGAACTCAGCGAGCCGGTTCAAGACGATAGCCTGTCTCCGATCAAGCTGAAGAAGTTCGTAGAAAAGCCGTCCGCCACCAACGCTCAGAAAATGCTGAAAAGCGGGAACTTCCTCTGGAATGCCGGTATTTTCCTGTTCAGTGTGAAGAGCGTTGTCGATGCGTTCCGGCAATACGAGCCGGATATGCTGAAACTCGTCGCCGAGTCTGTAAGCGGCGCACAGATTGACCTGGGGTTTGCGCGGCTTGAACCAGAAAGCTGGAACCGTGTTGCGTCCATTTCGATCGACTATGCCGTCATGGAACGGACAGACAATCTCAGTGTTGTGCCTTTTGCTGGCGGATGGTCCGACCTCGGCGGATGGGATGCCGTACGCCGTGAGACAAACCCTGACAAGGACGGGGTTGCGACCAGCGGCCATGTCACAGCGATGGAATGCAAGGACTCCCTTCTAAGGTCTGAAGACGAGAATCTGGAACTTGTTGGCATCGGGCTAGATAACATCATCGCCGTAGCCATGCCGGATGCCGTTCTGGTGGCCGATGCGTCACGGGCTCAGGACGTGAAGCTGGCGGTGAGCGAGTTAAAGGCCAAGAAATCCAAGCAGGCCGAACAATTCCCGCGAGATTATCGTCCTTGGGGCTGGTTTGAGTCGATCGCCATGGGAGAACGCTTTCAGGTGAAACGTATTCAAGTCCACCCTGGCCAGTCACTTTCGCTTCAATCCCACCACCATCGCGCAGAACACTGGATTGTTGTCTCCGGAACCGCTCAGGTGACGATTGACGAAAAAGTTCAACTCGTCACGGAAAACCAATCCGTATACATACCCGTCGGCTCCGTGCATCGTCTTGAGAATCCGGGCAAACTGCCAGTCGTTCTGATCGAAGTTCAGACTGGAAGCTATCTCGGTGAAGACGACATCATTCGCTACGAAGACAAGTACGCGCGAAACTGAACGGTAGTAGTCCCGACGGATTACGTGCGCCGCCTTGAACTGACGCGTCGACGGCCTTTATCTACAGGACGCGCTACAAGTTCAGTCAGGGAGTCCAAGTGTACCTATTTGTCTTCCTGTGCAGCCTGATCATCTTCATCAGCTTTGCCTTCATGCCTGTCGCGCGGCGGGCGGGTGCGCCTTTCCTACTGATTGCCTTGATCATCGGCATGCTGCTTGGCGAAGATGGGCCAGGCCGGATCGAATTCAGCAATTTCAACTTTGCCTTCGACCTCGGCAGCGTGGCACTGGCTGTGATCCTGTTTGCGGGAGGCCTTGAAACAGACCGCCGCGTGTTCCGCTCTGCCGGAGCACCTGCCACATCGCTCGCAACTCTGGGCGTGCTGGTTACTGCCGGCATAACGGGCGTGGCTGCGGCCTTGCTCCTGCAGGTACCGTGGCAAGTTGGCCTGCTGCTTGGCGCGGCCGTGGCATCCACTGACGCAGCAGCCACCTTCCTGTTGATCCAACAGAGTGGCATCGGGCTGAGGCCACGCCTGAAAGACACGCTATTGCTTGAGTCCGGCCTGAACGATCCGATGGCAATCTTTCTGACGGTCACGCTCACATCCCTTGTTGCAACAATGCAGACGGATACGCCTTTCGATCTCGCCAGCATGGGCGTATTGCTGGTGATGCAGGCTGGAATTGGAATTCTGGGCGGCATCTTCGGGGGGCGTCTTCTAGCGCGTCTGCTGGATACGTTATCGCTTCCCGTGGGCACATACCCTGTGATGACGCTGGCCGGCGCACTTGTGATCTTCGCGGGTGTGTCTCTGCTTGGCGGCAGTGGATTTCTCGCAGCTTACCTTGCTGGCATCAGCCTGAAGGCAAAGCTGAAACGCCCGATCGATCGCATTGTCGATTTTAACGAAGCCTTCCAATGGCTCTGTCAGCTCGTCCTGTTCCTGACGCTAGGCCTACTGGTCACACCAAGCGCACTGCTTCAGGATATCTGGCCAACCATCGGGATCGCCGCTGTTTTGATGCTGGTCGCGCGACCGCTTGCCGTGTTCGCCTCGGTGGGGTGGATGGGCTTTACGTTGCGCGAGAACATATTCCTCAGCTGGGTGGGCTTGAGGGGCGCAGTCCCGATCCTGCTGGCGATCTATCCCGTCATATCGCCGGGACCGATTACTGTCGGCTTTTTCAACGTCGTCTTCGTGATTGTTGCCATTTCTCTCACGACACAAGGCTGGACCATTGGACCGGTCGCCCGCCTGCTCGGCCTCGGTCCCCAACCGCCAAAGGCCAAGGACGAGGCCGAGGTGAGCGCGCCTTAGCGCAAAGCCGTCTCAATATCGTCGAGCAAGTCGCGAACCCGCTTTGCATTCGCGCCCAGATCTGACAGGCCTACCCGACTGGTCGAACGCACATCGATGCGAGAGCCACCTTCTTCAGTTGGCAGGATACGGATCATTACGTCATCCTTGAAGTCGAACCAGAAGCTGGTCTCTGTCGCTTCGATCACGCCTTGAGCCGCATCGTCCTCCACGACAGCCCAGCCGCGCTCTTTGACGATATCCAGAATTGCCTCATGCGCTGTCGCTGGCGGCGCATTGGTGATGTAGGAATCAAGCTTCGGATATGGCGCGTCGACCCGGTCTTCCTGTACGGCCGGATCGAACTCCGCTTCTTCCTGCAACTCCGACACGAGCCGCCCTGGTGTACCTGGCCAGCGTTCCTCTGCGTATTCCGGTACCACTGGCGCTTCCATGACCGGGTTCATCGCGCCGGTTTTCTCACGCGCTGCCAATAGCGCTTCGCTCGGCATGATCGGGTTCGTCCAATCGGTCTGCACGTCATGGATGGGAGGAAGTCGCGTTGCCTGTCCACCGAACGCCGCCACCCGGCCGAAGCACAGGCCCGAAATCAGCAGTGCTGCGAATGACAGAATAAAGGCTCGCTTGCGCGGCGCCTTGATCAGGGAGAGGACCAGCGCGATTACAGAGACACCGAGCGCCAAGAAGATGAGCTTCAGCCCCCAATTGATCGTCATCGTGCCGAGGCCGAATTGCCAGCCCCACAGACCAAGCTTTGTGCCCAGCGCGGCGGCGACAAACCAGAAAACCGTAAAGATGGACAAGGCCAGCGATGCCTTCGCGACCAGCCCCCGCCAACCGGCATCCTGTGTCTGTTCCGATGTCATACTCATACGCCCTGCCCTCTCCGAAATTCTTCAACTGAACTGACATAGATCAGCCGATCCTTTCGAACCAGTCGTGACGGGCAGAATATTCCGGAACGGGATCCTTGAAACTCGCGTTGGACAAGATGAACTGAGCCATAGATGGAGCGAGAAACTGATGAACCATTCTGGAAGCTATCGCCGGTTCGGGCTGATGATCGCGACGTCCGCCATCTTCATGTTCGGCCTGATGTATCTCAACACTTATGCTCTCCCGCACGTGCACTGGAGTGAGACACGGTTCTTCATGACGCTGATCATGGCCGCGGCCATGGCCGTCGTGATGCTGTCTTTCATGCTCAACATGTACAAGGATACGCGCATCAACTTCGCCATCTATGCAGGCAGCGCTCTGCTGTTCGTAGCAGCACTGTTCCTTGTCCGCTCTCAGGCAACGGTGGGGGACAAGGCCTACATGGAAGGCATGATCCCGCATCATTCAATCGCCATCATGACAAGCGAACGGGCAGGAATCGAAGATGTCCGCGTCCGGAAACTGGCGGATGAAATCCTTCAGGCTCAGAAGAAAGAAATCGCCGAAATGGAATGGTTGCTTGATGACATTTCCAGAAATGGAAAGGCGACGACTCCAGAAGAAGCCGCCGCCCGCCCGGTTCCTGAATTCAGTGCAGACTAAGCTGTCGGCAGCTTGTAGTCCTTGAACTGGTTGCGCAGGGCCAACTTGTTGATCTTGCCAGTTGCGCCAAGTGGGATCTCGTCAACAAAGACCACGTCGTCCGGTGTCCACCATTTGGCAATCTTGCCTTCAAGCTGGGCCAGAACATCTTCCTTGCTCGGGCTTTCGCCCGGCGCAGGCTGCACGACCAGCAAGGGACGCTCATCCCATTTCGGATGGTAGATACCGATCGCGGCCGCATTCGCTACCTTCGGATGGCCGACGGCAATGTTCTCGATGTCGATCGAAGAAATCCATTCGCCGCCCGACTTGATCACATCCTTGGCGCGGTCGGTAATCGTCATCGTGCCATACTCGTCGATGTTCGCGACGTCGCCCGTATCGAAGAAACCATTATCGTCGAGGACATTTCCACCGACACCCTTGAAATAGCCCGCCGCGATGGCCGCGCCCCGCACCACGAGGCGACCGGACGTTTCGCCATCATTCGGAAGGTCTTCGCCTTCGTCATTGACGATCTTGAGCTCAACGCCGAAGGGCGGACGCCCTTGCTTCAGCTTCTGCTCCATACGCGTGTCGATGTCCGCATCCATCATGTGCGGCGGCAGCGTTCCAAGCGTTCCCAGCGGCGAGGTCTCCGTCATGCCCCAGGCATGGACCACATCCACCTCGTAATCTTCCTCGAACGCGCGGAGAATACGCTCCGGCACAGCAGAACCACCAATGATCACTTTTTCAAGATGCGGCAGCTTCAGATCGTTTTCCTGAAGGTGGTTGAGCAGCATCAGCCACACTGTTGGCACAGCGGCGGTGATGGTCACCTTCTCGGTATCAAGCAATTCATAGATCGACGCACCGTCCATCTGCGCGCCCGGCATCACCATATTGGACCCGACAGCTGGACAGGACAGCGCAAGGCCCCACGCATTGGCGTGGAACATCGGCACGACCGGCAGAACGGAATCATTCGCGCCCATGCCAATCGCGTCACGCTGCATGGTAATCATCGTGTGCAGCACGTTGGACCGATGGGAATACAGCACGCCCTTCGGGTCGCCCGTGGTGCCGGATGTGTAGCAAAGCCCACATGCGGTATCTTCCGGGAAATCGCCCCAGCGCACATTTGTGGACCGTCCGTCGATCCAGATATCAAACGGAACTGCGCCAAGATTGTTTTCCGGCATCGTGTCAGCATCGGCATAGATCACGAACGTTTCGACCGTCTGGAGATGGTCCTTGATGGCCTCGACAATCGGCAGAAAGGTCTTGTCGAAGATCAGCACCTTGTCTTCGGCATGGTTGGCAATCCAGGCGATCTGCTCAGGATGCAGGCGCGGATTGATAGTATGCAGGACCGCGCCAATCCCCATCGCGCCATACCAGGACGCCATGTGGCGTTCCGAGTTCCAGCCAAGTGTTGCCACGCGGTCGCCCAGCTTGATGCCGCCATCGATCAGCGCATTCGAAACCTGCTTGGACTGTTTGAAAAGGTCGGCATATGTCGTGCGGACAATATTGCCTTCGACCCGGCGGGTGATGATTTCCCGTGTCGGGTTGATGCGGTTGGCGTGTTCCAGAATCTTGTTAACCGTAAGCGGCCAATCCTGCATGATGCCCAACATGATGAAGTCTCCCTGTGTGTTCTTGTTTTCAGCATTAATCGCCTGATTTAGAACCGGTTTATGCGCGCATTTGGTGCGGCGCAAGAAGAGGACCCTAGAATGACCCGTTCCGCGCTGCTTGTTACCGCCCTCATCATTCTTGCTGGTTGCGAGCCGTCAACCGATATCGCGCCTCAAACTGAAGGGTTTGCTGCAGTCGAAGCCAACAGCCAGCGCCTTCCCTTGCCCGAATATTTCGACTGTCTGCGCGAAAATCGCGGTGTCGTTATTGCGGCCCATCGCGGCGGCCCTGCTCCCGGGTACCCGGAGAACGCCATCGAAACGATGCAATACAATTTCGACCGCGGCGTACGTGTGTTCGAGGTCGATGTCGCCGAAACGCGCGATGGCGTCCTGACGCTCATGCATGATGACCGCCTCAATCGCACCACCACTGGCCGCGGCTATATTTCTGACATCAGCTGGGAAGACTTGTCCGGCGTATTGCTGGTCGACAATGACGGTCGCCGCACGGATTTTTCTCCGCCCAAACTGACAGATGCCCTGATCTGGGCGCGCAATACCGGTGCAATTCTTGAGCTGGACCGCAAGAAGACGACCAGCTTCTCCAACATCGCTGAGGCCGTATATGCAGCGAACGCGGAGGAGAGCGTGATCATGATTTCCTACAATGATGATGAAGCCGCCGAAATCGCTGCGATTGATCCGGAGCTCATGATGACGGCTTCGGTTCGTGGCGGACGGGACATTTCCGCGCTGGAAGCTCGGGGCGTGGATTCCCGGCGCCTCATCGGCTGGACGGGCACCGAACGTCCTGATGCCGCTGCCTGGGACCGCAACGCAATGAATGATGTGGAGTCCGCGTTCGGAACGCTCGGCCGGGCGGGCGACCGCCTTGACGACATCTACATGGCAGACGGCGACGGATCGGAGTTTCAGGACCTGGCAGATGACGGTCTGGTCATGCTGGCGACCGATCGCCCACTGGAAGCGGCAGAGGCAATGACCTCGGACGACACAGCCATCGCCGCCTGCGGGCGTTGACGTTTCCCCATTCCAGGCTTATCTGGCGCGCAGGTTTGAGACACCTGCCGCTTGCCGGGACGCCCCGAAGGTGAAGATCTCACAGCCGCAAACGCGCGGCTGTTCCTTTCAGGATGCTGACGCTTCATTTCAAGCGGTCCAGCGGCAAGGCAAGCCCCGCGTAGAGCGACCGCGTCTGGATGAAGGGAAAGGATCCCACCCATGCCGCAATCCATTACAACCCGCGAAGCCGCCAAGGCCCGCGCCCGTGAACTGCGCCTTGAGGCCAGCACTGCGGGGCAATCCATCTCGCACTCAAAAGCGCTCGAAATGGTCGCCGCAGAGCTCGGCTATCGCGACTGGAACACCGCATCTGCGCGGCTGTCGAACACACCCGAGGCCCCCTGCCAACTCGGCGATCATGTCTCTGGCCGCTACTTGAAACAGCCTTTCCACGGCCGCGTCCATGCGATCCGCGAACTGGCGGGAGGCATGGGCTATGAAGTGACCCTGCATTTCGACACACCCGTCGACGTGGTCGAGTTCGACAGTTTCTCTGCTCACCGCCAGCGTGTGTCTGCGATGGTCGGCAGCGATGGAGTTTCCTGGGCGAAGACCAGTGATGGCGTCCCGCACCTGATTATTGAAACCGTCGCAAACGGGATCGTCTGATTGTCAGGGGTAGAGGCGACCTGTCGTCCAGCCATCGTCGGCGCGTGTGAACTTCAGCCGGTCATGCATCCGGAAGGCCTGATCCTGCCAGAACTCGATCTCGACCGGAACGACACGGAACCCGCCCCAGAATTCGGGGCGGGGAATGTCGGGCCCATCGCCGAATATCTCTGAAAGCTCGGCCACGCGCTGTTCGAACTCGGCCCGGTCATTCAATGGCCGGGACTGGTCGGAGGCAATTGCGCTGATCCGGCTTTGCGCTGCGCGGGTCGCGAAATACTCGTCCGCAGCCTCTTCTGAAACAGGCTCGACGGTGCCGCGCACCCGCACCTGGCGTCGCTGACTTTTCCAGTGGAAGCCGAGCGCAGCCTTTGGCGTTTTCGCCAATTGTTGCCCTTTCGCGCTTTCCAGATTGGTGAAGAAGACAAATCCTGCCTCTGTCACCTCCTTCAGCAACACCACGCGTACATCCGGCATGCCGTCCGCGCCGATTGTGGCCAGCGACATGGCATTTGAATCATTCAGCTCACTCTCCCGCGCCTCAGCGATCCAGGCTTTGAACAGCGCAATTGGATCAGATGTATTCGGAATCAGCGGTTTCCCGTTCGGATCCGTCGCATAATCTGCGGCGCTGGGCGATGGTGGAATGATGTCTGGCGTGTCGGTCTGGCTCATGGCGATGTCCGGTCCAAGGGCTGCTGGGTGAGCCTTCCATATAGGCCAAACTCTGCCGGAGTCCCACTGTGGCAGGGTGCCCGGTCTGCGTCATAGACGCATGGCCGCTTGCCCTTCCCCGACAAATTCGCCATTGATGCCGCGAAATGACCCTATGCAAGAAGGAAACTCCCATGAAAAAGCCTGTGAAAGTCGCTGTAACCGGCGCTGCCGGCCAGATCGGTTACGCTCTCCTGTTCCGCATTGCCGCAGGCGACATGCTGGGAACGGACCAGCCGGTCGACCTTCACCTGCTCGAAATCACGCCCGCGCTCGGCGCGCTGAACGGCGTGGTGATGGAACTGAATGATTGCGCCTTCCCGCTTCTGAACAGCATTGTTGCCACCGACGATCCAAATGTCGCTTTCAAGGATTGCGACTACGCCCTGCTCGTTGGCGCGATGCCACGCAAGCAAGGCATGGAGCGGAAAGACCTGCTGTCCGCAAATGGTGGCATCTTCGGCCCACAAGGCAAGGCGATCAACGATCACGCATCACGCGATGTGAAAGTGCTTGTCGTCGGCAACCCGGCCAACACGAACGCCCTGATCGCACAACAGAATGCGCCAGACCTCGACCCGAAATGCTTTACTGCAATGGTTCGGCTCGACCACAACCGCGCGATGAGCCAGCTGGCCGAGAAAACCGGCACCCACAATACCGACATCAAGAATGTCATCATCTGGGGCAACCACTCCGCCACCCAATACCCCGACATCCACCACGCCACAGTAAAAGGCGATGCCGCCAAGCCACAAGTGGACGACGCCTGGTATCAGGACACGTTCATTCCTGACGTGCAGCAGCGCGGCGCGGCCATCATCAAGGCGCGCGGTGCCTCCTCCGCAGCATCCGCGGCATCTGCCGCGATCGACCATATGCGCAGCTGGGCGCTCGGTACGCCTGAAGGTGAATGGGTCTCCATGGGCATCCCGTCTGACGGCTCCTACGGCATCGAGCCAGGCGTCATCTATGGCTATCCCTGCACCTGCAAGGACGGCAAGTACGAGATCGTTCAGGGCCTCGACATCAACGAGTTCTCGCGCGCCAAAATGGACGCAACCGATGCAGAACTCCGCGAAGAACGCGCGGCTGTTGAGCATCTGTTCGCCTAGTTCCTGACCTTCAAATCCGAGACGGGCAGCCATGTCACACAACACGTTCGGCCACCTTTTCCGCGTGACGACCTGGGGCGAAAGCCACGGACCGGCGCTCGGCTGCGTGGTCGATGGCTGCCCGCCAAACCTCCCGCTGGATGAGGCCTTTATCCAGCAATTTCTTGATCAGCGCAGACCGGGCACGTCGCGTTTCGTCACCCAGCGCAAGGAACCGGACGCGGTAAAAATCCTGTCCGGCGTGTTCGAGGATGACCGCACCGGCGGACCGGTGACGACGGGTACCCCCATTTCGCTGATGATCGAAAATACCGACCAGCGCTCCAAGGATTACAGCGAGATCCGCGACCGGTATCGACCCGGCCATGCCGACTACTCCTATGATCAGAAATACGGCGTACGTGACTATCGCGGCGGCGGCCGGTCCAGTGCGCGCGAAACTGCGGCGCGGGTCGCTGCTGGGGCCGTAGCCCGCCGCGTTCTTGGTAAAGATGTCCTACTGCGCGGCGCTGTGGTTCAGATCGGGCCGCACGCAATCGACCGGTCGCGGTGGAAGTGGGAAACGACCCAATCAAATCCGTTCTGGTGCCCGGACCCGGACATGGTGCCCGTTTGGGAGAGCTTTCTTGACGAGACGCGGAAGGCCGGCAGTTCGGCCGGAGCCATCGTCGAGGTCGAGGCAACCGGAATACCTGCCGGATGGGGCGCGCCCATATACGGGAAACTGGATTCAGAACTCGCCAGCGCCATGATGAGCATCAATGCCGCAAAGGGCGTCGAAATCGGTGACGGCTTTGCCGCTGCAACCCTGTCCGGCGAGGAAAATGCGGATCAGATGCGCGCGGGAGACAATGGCGCGCAGTTTCTCTCCAATCACAATGGCGGCATCGCCGGAGGCATTTCGACAGGCCAGCCGGTTGTGGTGCGAATCGCAATCAAACCAACTTCCTCCATCCTGACACCCGTCCAATCGGTGACCCGTGACGGCGAAGAGGTAGACGTGCGGACCATCGGCAGGCATGATCCCTGTGTGGGGATACGCGCTGTACCTGTGGCCGAAGCCATGCTTGCCTGTGTGCTGGCAGATGCAAAATTGCGTCATAGAGGGCAAACGGGACGATGAGCTCAGAAGCGCGTGTCACAGTAAGTTCACAAACCTGCTATCGGCATTGTTCAGTGAACCTGCTACCTCGCGTTCAGACTTCATATAGCGATGGGTTGTCGGCATGAGTGGCGTGGAAATTTTCGGCATCATTGGATTTGTGCTGGCCGCCTATGCGGTTGTCGCGAATGACTCCATCCAGACACTAGGCACATTCCTGTCCTCAAATGCCCGTCGTCCCTGGTGGGTTCTGTGGCTTTTTGCGAGCGCTATCCTGCTCGCAGTCCTGTTTTATGGTTACTTCAATGGCAATGGCGACGTTGCCTATGAGCGCCTCGACAAGCTGTCTCAGCTTCCCGGTGAAGGGGATCGCAGCCAATTGCTGATGCCAGGCATCCAATGGTGGCATGCCCTGCCCCCGCTGGTCCTGTTGTTCCTGACACGCTTTGGCATTCCTGTTTCGACCACATTCCTCGTTCTGACCCTGTTTGCCCTGTCTGGCGGGTCTGCCAGCGAGGGCATTCTCGAGAAGATGATCATCAAGTCCGCAATGGGCTATGTCGTGGCGTTCGCCTGCGGTGCGGTCATCTGGATCATTATCTCCCGCACATTCGAGCGCTGGGTGTTCCACACCAAGGATGAACTGCCCTGGCCCTACTGGGTCACGTTCCAGTGGCTGACAACGACCTTCCTCTGGTCGCAATGGCTGATGCAGGACCTTGCAAATATCTTCGTCTACCTTCCGCGCACCGTGACGGTGACGGGCGACGAAACGCATGTCGCGTTCTCACTGGGGTATGTCGTTTTCGGTGCCATCCTGCTGGTCGCAATCCAGGGCTACATCTTCGCGACCCGCGGCGGACAGATACAGAAGATCGTTCAGAGCAAGATCAATACGGTCGATGTTCGCGCGGCGACAATTGTCGACCTTATCTACGGAATCATCCTGTTTATCTTCAAGGAAATGAGCAACGTTCCGATGAGCACAACATGGGTGTTCCTCGGCTTGCTGGCCGGACGTGAGCTGGCGATCGCCTATGTCGCTCAGCTGCGGGCAAAAAATGAGGCCGTGAAAGACGTCGTCGGCGATGCCGGACGTGCCTTCCTCGGCCTCATTATTTCCATCATTCTCGCTTATGCCATGCCCATACTGGGAACCGGCAAACTGCCGAGCTTCTAGGTTCCTGACCTAATCAGGCAAACAGGTTGAAGATCGGGTCTAGCGCAATCGCTAGGCTTACCCCGACAATACCTGCTGTGGTCAGCATCGCTCCCCGCAGGACACGCAGGCCCGTCTCGTTGAGAGCGAGGTCCCTGTGCGCCAGCCAGGAAACGTGGTTATCATTATGATCTAGGACGGCCATAGTTGCCTCCTTTCCTTCCTGGTATCAAAGTTCGTGTCACATGACCGTAACGTAACTGTCATATTAGTGTCACGTTCCATACACGCAAATCAATATTTCTTCATTCGGAACTAAGCGCGACAGCGCTGACGAGAAATCAGTTCTCTTACAAGGTGTTAGGCAGGACGACGAAAACTGTTTATTTTTGTCAGAAATGCCAGTGTCCGCCGATCGGGCACAAAACCGATCGATTCGCACGTTTCTTGGACATTCCAGGAAAGATACCCTTTATAGTAGGGCTCGTGGAATCCATGGGGAAAGTATTCCAGCAGGCCGTCCATCTCAGGATAGTCGCCGAATTGAACACTATCTGCGATGATCAACAGCCCGCCGGGCTTCAACACGCGATACATTTCGGCCAACACAACCGATCTCACCCTCGGTGGCAGCTCGTGAAACAGGAACACTGAGATCACTATATCCTGGCTGGCATCTTCTACCGGCATTGCCTCAGCCGCCTCGTGGAGAATCTCCACCTGTTTCCACGACTTCAGGCGCTCACGCGCTGCGTCCGTATATGTGGGTGACAGGTCCAGGCCGGTTGCCTTTAGGCGCGGATAGACCTGCATGATTTGCGACAGGAAACGGCCATTGCCGCACGCCACATCCAGCAGACTGACACCGCGCTGATCCCTGCCCCTCAATTCGCGGGAAATCTCTGCCAGCGCGGCGCGGCGCATCGCGTCGGCGGTACCTGTGAAAAGCGCTTCAACCTGCGTGTCATACAGATCTGCGCTGTCCTCGGTGAACCAGCCACCGGATTGGTAGTGAAAGTTCTGCAAATAGTAGGTCGGATAGCGATTATGACCGTCCACCACTTGCTGACGTATTTCCGTGCCATTTCGCTCAAGGCGACGCCGATCAACTTCAGCGACATCTTCCCTGAATGCGCGGGCGGAACGGAGCGCCTTGGGCAGGTCTCTCAGTCGTACATCGGACGGTCTCGGATAAAGCCCCGCTTCCACGTTCAATCGATCCTGAAGGAAAAGCTCGAAATAAGCACGTCGCAATACACTGAGGTCAGGTGTGCCACGTGTCGGGCGAAAGGCAGGTTCACCCGGCCGGTCAAAGCCGCTCGCGCTGCGCCGGGCCGCTCCCATCTGCACGCCGTACCAGGCTGATCTCAGCCCCTGCGCCGCTGCATATCGGGCGCGCCCCGCCGTGCGGGCAGCTACATCCAGAACTCCCATACCAGAAATATGTGGCGCATATCCTGCTTCGTCCAGCTTTCACCTCGTGTTCAGGTTCAAACCGGCACTGTGCAGGCTGACTTGGTGGACGTGTATCTGCTGCAAGGAGTATTGCGATGAAATCCCGATCGCTCGTCATCGGCGCGCTGGCCCTCTCGGGCCTCGCTATCCCGGCCACTGCCGCAGCCCAGAGCGGGTATGGCTACACCTACAACGCGCCCGTACAGAATGTTCAGTGCGAACGCCAGAAGAAGGACGACCAGTTGGCAGGCGTGCTGGTGGGCGCCATTGCAGGTGGACTGATCGGCGGCGCCATCGGAAACAATATTGATGACGGAGACGCCTACCGCCATCACCGCCACTATCGCGGGTATCGTGGGTATCGCGGCCACCGAGGGTATCATCGCCACCATCGCGGCAACGGCAATTCGGACGAAGTGGCTGCCGGCGCGATCCTTGGCGCGATTGTTGGCGGCATTGCAGGTGGCGCGATTGCGGACGATACAAGCCGTCCCTGTCAGGTCGCAACGCCGTACGGTTCCTCTCCCAACACAGCCTATCCGACGGGCGGAATCCCGCGCACGACAGATGGCCTCTATGGTGGCCCGGAAGTCATGACCTATCCGAACACGCCGCCGCCAAGCCGGACCTATCCCGTGTCGACCGCGCCGGGCCCGACCCTGCCGCCGCAGGCCGGCACGAATATCGAGTGTCGCACAATCGAGCGTGAAACCCGGCTACCTGATGGCCAGGTGATCCGCGATCCGATCACGGCCTGTCGCGACCCCTATGACGGGAACTGGGAAATCAGCGATCCGTTCAACGACGAGAACTATTAACGCTTAATGGCATGAAACAGGCGTTCGGCATTTCCGTCGCCGCCTGTAATTGGGCTCTCAGTCCAGGCTGTAATCGGCCAGCCGTGTTTCTCCATCCAGTCCGCAAAGGCATTGGCCGCTCGTTCGGTCACGTCCCGGTCAGTCACCAATCCGCCTTTGCCGATATGGTCCCGACCCACCTGAAACTGTGGTTTGAACAAGCCTACGAACTCTGCGCTGTCTGCTGCGAGCGACAGCGGCACAGCAAGTAATTTTTCAAGCGCGATAAAGCTCGCATCGCAAACCAGCAGTGACGGCGCATTGCTCAGCATTTGCGGAGTCAGCGTACGGGCATCCTGTGCCTCAAGGCTGGTGACCCTCTCATCCATTGCAAGAGATGCGTGGAACTGCCCCCGCCCGACATCGACAGCCACGACATGACACGCTCCGGCTCTCAGCAGTACATCCGTGAAGCCACCCGTGGATGCGCCGATGTCGAGACAATGCCGGCCTTCGGGATTCACGCCGAACACATCGAGCCCATGCGCGAGCTTCAACCCGCCGCGTGACACGTACGGATGCGCGGGCGCGGCAGTGATATTGTCTTCAGACGACAGGATCTGCGACGGCTTTCTGACGAGAGCACCGCCAGCGGTCACATTGCCAGCGTCAATTGCCGCGCGCGCAGCCGCCCGGCTTTCGAACAGGCCGAGGCTTACCAGCAATTTATCCGCACGATCCTTCACGTCAGGGAGCCTTCCTGCAACATGGGCGTTAGGCGTACACTAGAACTTGCAGACAGGAGAGCCCCATGATCACCCGAACTGCCTTCGCCGCACTTGCCATTGCCTTGACCGCGTGTGGCCAACAAGGCGCGACCCCTCAGGAAATGCCCAAGAACGAGCCTGCCCTGCCCGGCCCCGAAGACATGCCCGGTCCTGATGAGGGTGTGTATCCATCCATGATGACCGCTTCGGCTACGCTTATCGGAAGTGAAGGCAATGAGATCGGCACAGCCAACTTCTTGGATGGGCCAAATGGCGAGGTGATCCGTATTGAGCTGAACCCCGACAGTCTGAGCCCCGGCTGGCATGGACTGCATTTGCACGCCGTCGGCACCTGCGAGGATGTGGGCGAGTTCAAGGAGTCCGGCGGCCATCATGGGAAAGTCGAAGGAGCGCACGGTCTGTTGAACCCAAAAGGCCCCGAAGCTGGCGACCTCCCGAATATCTGGGTGGCAGCGGATGGATCGGCCGGGTACGAGGCGTTCACCCGCCTGACTGCGCTCGACTCCCTGCTCGATGAAGACGGCTCAGCGATCATTATCCATGCGCAGGAAGATGATCATCTCACCCAGCCCATTGGTGGCGCTGGCGCGCGCGTTGCGTGCGGCGTGATCCAGTAGTTCCTGACCCCACCCTTTTGCGGCGCCGGGCCATAAACCGTCTTGCCGGTTCATTTGGCCTTGCGAAAACGTGCAGTGCATTTCAGTCTGCTGCGCAAAAGGGACAAGGGAGACCATAAATGACCGGATTCACAAGACGCGCCGCCTTGCTGGGGGGCGTGGCGGCTACGACACTTGCCGCCTGCGGCCAGAAATCCAGCGATGCACTCACACCGGCAAGCACCCCGGTCGCCGCGAAAGCGGTACCACCTGCCGGTTGGGAAAGCGGCCTGACCATCGCGCGCCGTATTAAATCCGGAGAAACGACATCCCTCGCTGAGGTCGAGAAAGCGATTGCGCGCGCAGAGGCGGTAAATGGCGACATCAACGCCATCGCCACGGCAAGCTTCGATACAGCCCTTGCAGTGGCCGCGGATCCACTTCCTGGCCCGTTCAGCGGCATCCCCACCTTCATGAAGGATCTGCTCGACTGGGAGGGGACTCAAACCCTGTGGGGCAGCCGCGCTTTCGTCGGAAACATCTCATCGCAGGATTCTCCCTTCGCCACAGCCTGGCGTAAGGCCGGGGTCGTGTCACTCGGCAAGTCCACCACACCTGAAATGGGGCTGACCTCCACAACCGAACCTCTGGTGACCGGTGCGACGCGCAACCCCTGGGACCTGTCCCGCATGACCGGCGGCTCCTCCGGCGGCGCTGCCGCACTGGTCGCTGCGCGCGTGGTGCCGTTTGCGCATGCCAGCGATGGCGGCGGCTCTATCCGCATTCCAGCGTCGACTTGCGGCGTGTTCGGTCTCAAGCCTTCTCGCGGCCGGCTCGGTGCGCGCTCGGCTGCGGCGCCCCCTGTCGACATTTCAGTCAATCATGCCGTCACAATCTCCGTTCAGGACTCCATCGAACTGTTCCGTGTCGCCGAGACGAATGACGGCACCTACGCTCCGCTAGGAGAAATTTCAGCTCTGAACCGCCCGCTCAAGATTGGCTTCGCGCCTGATACGATCAGCGGCACGCGTGTCGCGGCCGAGACGACAGCCGCGCTTGAGGACGTTGCGCAGCTCTGCCGAGAGCTTGGCCACGAAGTGCGCGACTTCTCCGTTCCTCTGGATGGCAAGGAATTCACGGACAAGTTTCTGCTTTACTGGGCCGCTGGCGCAGCGGAGTTCGCCGGGCAGGCAAGCGCCTTTTCCGGAAAGCCGGTTGGGCCGGACATTCTTGAGCCCTGGACGCTTGGACTGGTGTCCATGTTCCAGTCACGGCAGGCAGAAATGCCTGAAACCATTGCCTATCTCCAAGCGTTCGAAGCCGCTTATGATGAATGGTTCAATGACATTGATGTGTTGTTGACGCCCGTCACCGGCAGCCCGGCCGTGCCGATTGGTGAGCAGGCCCCGGATGGTGACTTCGACACGGTCATGGAAAGCGTGCTCAATTTCGCTGCATTCACTGCCCCCATGAACGTGGCCGGCGCCGCCTCCATGAGTGTCCCGCTATCCTGGTCCTCCGGAAATCTGCCGATCGGTTCGATGTTCTCGGCCAAGCGTGGACAGGATGGACTATTGTTCGAACTTGCCATGCAATTGGAAATCGCCCGTCCCTGGATGTCACGCACACCACCCGTCTCCGCGCTGTAGACGCCTATGACGACGCCTGCCCCGCACCCACCCGAATCCGCGAATGCACCGATGGTGTTTGGCTACGGATTTACGGCGGACGGAGCGGCGACGCCATTGGAATGGTCGGATGTATTGTCCGGCCGTTTGTCGGAGTTCGCGCGATACTGGTTGCACCTGAACAGGCTGTCACCGGATGTCCGCACCTGGCTGAAGACCCAAAGCGGTCTGGACCATCTGTCAACAGAAGCACTTCTTCAGGAAGACACGCGTCCACGCGCCGTCCGACATGATCCGGGCTTCCTGATCAATCTGCGCGGCATGAACCTCAATGAAGGCGAAGCGCTGGAAGACATGCTTGCCCTGCGCATGTGGGCCAGCGAGACGGCGCTGATCACCTTGCGGGCCAAGCCGATCCGCGGCGCGCGCGACGTGGAAACCCTGGTGAAAGAGGGAAAAGCCCCCACCTCAACCGGCGGACTGATCGCCGCACTGGCCGATGCTCTGACGGATCGAATGGAACCCGAGGTCTCACGTTTCGATGAGCATGCCGATCAATTCGAGGATGATCTGCTCGATCCATCCATCAAGCTGCCGCGCTCTACCCTGTCGGAGTTCCGACGTCGTGTTCTTCAGGTCCGGCGTTACATCCTGCCCCAGAGAGAGGCGCTGGCCCAGCTGGTGAGAGAGGGATCGCAAGCGGGCCTGTTCACTGATCATGACCTGCTATTCCTGCGGGAATCCGCTGACCGGGTGACCCGTCTGGCGGAAGAGCTGGACACGATCCGGGACCGGTCCACCGTGCTTCAGGAACAGGTCATCGAAGAACGCGCCGAAGTCATGAACCAGCGCCTGTTTGTACTTTCTATCCTGTCGGCTGTTTTTCTGCCGATCAGCTTTGTGACGGGGCTCTTCGGTGTCAATGTTGGCGGCATGCCCGGCGTGGAAAGCCCCGGCGCCTTCGCGCTGCTGGTGGTTGGACTGGCACTGGCCACCTTGCTGATGCTTGCCCTCTTTCGTTGGCGTCGCTGGATCTGACTGGCGCCCTTACGTATCAGGGCGATTATTAATCATACCTTTCGCTGAAAGCTGAAATCCCTGCAGCACCTTTGCGGGATCGCAACAATCCGCTGTTAACTATGCTGTATCGGTCGCCTTAACCGGGCGACGCCGTACCCTATTTCTGCTACACAAGCAGCCCTGTGTGAAAGTGTGAACCGTGAACCGATCCGTCAAAATTGCCATTCTGATTTTTGCCGGGCTGCTCGCCTGGTTCGTCATCCGAAGCGTGATCCGGGGCGATATCAGCACCCAGCACGAGGAACCGCGGATCGAAAAGAACACGGTCGCGCCTCAGGCGGTGACTTATGAGGCGTCCGCGCAGACCCACGGCATTCGCCTGAAGGCCAAGGGCCTGACCGCACCCGACAAATCTGTCACCGTGAAAGCGGGCACCGCAGGCAATGTGATCTCGACACCGGTGCGAGAGGGTACACATGTTTCGCGCGGCACCCTGCTCTGCGGACTGGACGTTGAGGCGCGTGCTGCACGACTGGAAGAAGCAGAAGCCCGTCGCGACGCCGCTCGCATTGATTTTGAGGCGGCTAAAACGCTGGCCGAGAAAGGTCTGGCTCCGGCCAATAACGAAGCCGCGGCCAAGGCAGCGCTGGACGCGGCTGAAGCTTCGGTCAATGCCGCGCGGGTGGAACTGTCCAAGACCCAGATCCGCGCTCCGTTCGATGGCATCTTCGAAACGCGTCTAGCCGAGGCAGGCGACTATCTCTCCCCCGGCCAACCATGTGGCACAATGGTGGACATGGACCCGGTCATCGTTGCGGTCGAAGTTGCCGAAGCGAATGCCGGCCAGCTCTCCACGGACATGACCGGCACCGCTCGTCTGCCTAGCGGACAAACCTATCCGGCCAGGCTCCGCTATGTGTCCCGCACGGCCAATGAAGGCACACGGACCTTCCTGATCGAAGCTGAACTGGACACGGGGGAAGACCCGGTCGCGGCTGGCATCACCGCCGAATTGTTCATTCCGATGGGCGATGTCCCCGCCACACTGATTTCCCCCGGACTGCTGACCCTGTCAGACGCAGGCGACCTTGGTGTGCGCTATGTGGATGATCAGAGCATTGTGCGCTTCGCCGAAGTGAAGGTGATCGACGAGACGCCCGAAGGCGCATGGGTCACCGGTCTGCCCTCTCCGGCTCGCTTGATTTCGATTGGTCAGGACTATCTGGCTGAAGGCGTCGAGGTGCGGCCCGTACCACAGGGTGGAGCGCAGCCATGACCCGCATTGTAGAAGGTGCCATCGGCCGCGCCAGGATGGTCCTGTCCATCCTGATCTGCGCGATCATTGCCGGTACGGCCACCTATGTCGGCCTGCCCAAGGAAGCCGACCCGGATATTCCGATTCCGTTCGTCGGCATCACCGTGCCTCTTGCAGGCGTGACGCCGGAAGATGCCGAGCGCCTGCTCGTCAAACCCATCGAGCAGGAGATCCAGTCTCTTGAAGGCCTGAAATCTTTCATCGGCATCGGAGCCGAAGGTGCTGGCCAGTTGATTCTGGAGTTCGAAATCGATTCCGACATCGATCAGGCAGTGCTGGACGTGAAGGACAAGGTAGACCTCGCCAAACGTTTCTTCCCGGATGATGCGCGTGAACCGATCATTACCGAAGTCAACGCTTCCCAATTCCCCATCATGGTGGTGAATTTGTTCGGCCAAGCCCCAGAGCGCGGCCTGAACGATATTGCTGAAACGCTTCAAGACTTGCTGGAACGCAACCCCGGCGTGCTGGAAGCGACCATTATCGGCCAGCGCGAAGACGTGCTGGAAATCGTCGTCGATCCGGTGAAGCTGGAAACCTACAACCTGTCCTATCAGGATATCTACGCCGTGGTTTCGGCCAACAACCAGCTTGTGCCGGCTGGCCAGATTGATACGGGCGAAGGCAGCTTTGCGGTGAAAGTCCCCGGCCTTATCCGCACGGCCCAGGACGCGCTGAACCTTCCGGTAAAACGCTCTGAGAACGCAACAGTGACCTTGTCAGATGTCGCCGAAATTCGCCGTACGTACAAGGACGCGACCGGCTACGCCACATTCAATGGTGAGCCGTCGCTGCAGCTTCAGATCGTCAAACGCTCCGGCGCCAACATTCTCGATACCGCCAATTTCGTCCGCGACACGGTAGAGGCCCAGAAGGAAAGCTGGCCCAATACCGTAGACGTGCGCATCACGTCAGACGCGTCGGAACTCATCGGCGACCAGCTCGGACAGTTGCAGAATTCTATCATTACCGCAGTCGTTCTCGTGATGATCATCTGTGTGGCAGCTCTGGGTTTGCGCTCTGCGCTGCTTGTCGGAATTTCGATCCCAGCCTCATTTGTCATGGCCTTCCTGCTGCTCGGCGCGTTTGGCTACACAATCAACATGATGGTGATGTTCGGCATGGTCATCGCCGTGGGTATCCTGGTAGATGGCGCGATCGTCGTAACCGAATATGCCGACAGGAAAATGGCGGAAGGGCTGGACCGGAAACGTGCCTATGCCATGGCCGGCATGCGCATGTTCTGGCCAGTTGTTGCCTCAACTGCCACCACGCTCGCCGCCTTCATCCCCTTCCTGTTCTGGAATTCGATGCCCGGCAAATTCATGGCCTATCTGCCCATCACGCTGATCTTCGTGCTCTCGGCCTCGCTGGTCATGGCGCTGATCTTCTTGCCGGTGCTCGGCTCCGTCATTGGCGCGCGTCCGGGCGGCAAGGATGAAAGCCTCGCCGCGCTCGCTGCGGATGCCGATCCGGCGTCGGCCACCGGTTGGCTCGGCGGCTATGTGCGGATCGTACAATCGCTCATCGCCAGACCGCTCGCTGTCACCGGCGTCGCAATTGTCAGCGTGATTGCAATCTTCATGTGGTTCGGCTCAACCGAGCACAAATCGGAACTGTTTCTGGATGTCGAACCTGAACAGGCTTTTGTCTTTGTTCAGGCGCAAGGCAGTCTCTCGACGGCCGAACAGCTATCCCTGGTCAAACGCGCCGAAGCAGCCATCACCGGTATGGACGGCGTACAGGACATTTCGACCGAGGCTGGAAGTTCCGGTCAGGCGATCTTCTCGCCAGATGGATCGTCCAGCAAGCCAATTGATACGGTCGGCCAATTGCTGATCGACCTTGCCACTGCAGACGGCGTTCACAATGGCCGTCGCACATTGGCAAATATCCGTGATCGGTTGAGCGAAGTGCCCGGCCTGCGATTTGAAATCGCCGCGCGTGAGCAAGGTCCGCCCTCCGGCAAGGACGTGCAGATCGCCCTGCTCTCTGAAGATGCAGCCGCGCTGAACTCAACGGCACAATTGATCCGCGAGCATCTCGATTCCCGCGCAGACCTTCGGGAAGTCGAAGATACGCGTCCCCTGCCCGGCATTGAATATCAGCTGGAGGTCGACCGTGCCGAAGCTGGTAAGTATGGGCTCGACATCAGCCAGGTTGGCGCAGCAGTTCAGTTGATCACCGAAGGTGTGCTGGTCGGCCGGTACCGCCCGGATGATGCGCAGGACGAAGTCGACATTCGTGTACGTTTTCCACAGTCTGACCGGAGCGCCAGCGCGATTGATGATCTGCGCATCGCCACGCCGCGCGGGAATGTTCCGCTTTCCCTGTTCGTGGAACGCGTGCCTGCTCCACGGGTCAGTCAGATCACTCGCCGCGATGGCGCACGCGTGATCGACGTTCGAGCCAATACGGTCGAGCAAGGCGCCGGCGCAGGCATCGTGGAGGAACTGAAGGTCTGGATCGCCAATCAGGATATTCCGTCCACAGTCGAGGTTCGCTTCGAGGGCGCGGACGAAGATGCCGCAGACGCCGCCGCCTTTTTCCAGGGGGCCCTGCTGGCCATGCTGTTCATGATGGCCATCATCCTGCTTTGGGAGTTCAATAATTTCTGGCAGGTCTTCCTGACCCTGACGGCTGTCATCATGTCGACGGCGGGTGTCGTGGTCGGCATCCAGCTTATCCTGCCATATGTCTCACAGTTGATGATCGGCACGGGAATCGTGGCGCTCGCAGGTATCGTCGTGAACAACAATATCGTGCTGATCGATACATACAATCGCCTGCTCAGCGATGGCCGGACGCCTGAAGAAGCCGCTGTTGCGACAGCGGCCCAACGTATCCGCCCGATCTTGCTGACGACCGGCACGACGATCTGTGGCCTGTTGCCCATGATCATCCAGATGAACGTCAACTTCTTTGAAGGCTCGATCAATTTTGGAGGGGCAAGCTCCGAATGGTGGGTTCAGCTCGCCACGGCGGTTGTGTTTGGCCTTGGTTTATCAACCATCATGATCTTGCTGGTGACACCGGTCTGGCTGCTCGCTCCGCACCGCATCGTTCGCTGGGCGGGCCGGATGAAGGATCGTGTACGCGGCAAGCGTGAAGCCAAGCGCGCGGTCTCACAATCGTCTTCGGGCACGGCCAATGAGAACACCCCAGTGGACCGCTCCCTGCCCGCGGCGGAATAGGGTCCTGATGACCGGCAGATGAACGCGCCATTCGGATTGCGTTCGCCCGCCACAATGTAACACCTGTCCCTGTAGCGCCGGGTATGCCTCGCCAGTCCTCCGGGACCAGCGCATCCACCCATCGCGTTTGTCGAGGCCGGCCTGCCTTCCCTTACCCCCCTGAACAGGCCCCCCGGTTGCTGCAAATCCCTGATCTTGGAAATCACCTACCTATCCGGTAAGCGGCCCGCCGGGCTGGATCGCGGCCTGTTTCGATTTCTCCGCTTCGGCGCGAAATTTTTGCGGGTGCGCCATGGAGGGAAAGGTGATGTGGGTTTCACCGCGGCCATGAATCGAGAGCCTTCCAAACCCGAAGATGCGACCAAGAATACCCTGCTTCAACGTGCTGCCTTCAATCGCGTCCAGCGCAATTTCATTCACATCCGCTGACCACAGCCCGGTCTTCATCACAACACGACGGTCGGTCACGACGAACTCGGTCGTGTTCAGATGGATCATCTTCGCGATGAAATAGACGATTCCGACAATCAGAATGCCAAACACAACGAGCATCAGCCAGGCCTTGGCATGCTCAAACCAATGAAACGCGCCGCGATGGCGAAGTATCTCGCCTTCATAGAGATGCTTCTCGATGTATCCGGCCATGTGCGCCTCACCGCTGCCCCGCATCCATCCAATTCCGAATAGACGGCGCGGTCAACCGTCAGACAGGCTGAACGAAGGTGGCGATCACTTTCTTCCGACCAGACTTTTCGAAGTCCACCGTAAGCTTGTTGCCTTCTGTATGGGCGACACGGCCATAGCCGAATTTGTCGTGGAAGATGCGCGTGCCGACCTTGAACCCGGACGGGCCGCCAGAAGTGGCCGACAAATTGGTAGCGTCCCGTGGTGGGCGTGTATCGAATTTGCCCGCATTCTCCTTCAGGCGTTGCCACCCGGGGCTTTTGTAATTCGAGCGCTCCCCCAGATCTTCGACCGTCCCGGTAAATCCGGTATCGCCTCCGGGAATACCGGAATAGCCGGTCTCTGATACCGCCTCGACATGTTCATGGGGCAGTTCGTCCACGAACCGGCTCGGCAGCACGCTTTGCCAGCGGCCATAGATCTGCCGGTTCGCAACAAAAGAGATATAGGCATGCTGGCGGGCGCGCGTGATGCCGACATAGGCAAGACGGCGTTCTTCCTCGAGGCCCTTCATCCCGCTTTCGTCCAGGCTACGGCGTGAAGGAAAAACCTCCTCCTCCCATCCCGGCAGGAACACGACCGGCCATTCCAGGCCCTTCGCGCCATGCAGTGTCAGGATCTGGACCTGGTCTTCCCCTGCCCCGCCCGTCGAGGCGTCCATGACAAGCTCGATATGCTCCAGGAATCCGGCCAGCGAGTCGAACTCGCCCATGGCACGTACCAATTCCTTGAGGTTGTCCAGCCGCGTCTGCGCCTGAGGGCTGCGATCCTTCTGCAGCATGTCCGTATAACCAGATTCCTCCAGAATCGTCTCGGCGAGCTCTGTATGCGGCATGCCATTGGTCAGCTTGTCACGCCACAGATTGATCTGGTCGATGAACTGGGTCAGGCCGCGCTTTGCGCCACCTTTGATTTCGTCAGTCTGCAACACCATGGGCGTGAGTACGAACAGGCTGCGCCCATCCTCACGCGCATAGGATTGCAACTTGGCCAGAGACGTATTTCCGATGCCGCGCTTGGGCTGGTTCACCACGCGCTCGAACGCAAGATCATCATCTGGTGAGCGGATCAGGCGCAGATAGGCCAACGCATCGCGGATCTCGGCGCGTTCGAAAAAGCGCGGCCCGCCAATCACGCGGTATGGAATGCCCAGCATGATAAAGCGTTCTTCAAACGCCCGCATTTGCCAGGATGCGCGTACCAGTACAGCGCAATCCTCATGGCTTCCACCTTTGGACACCCAGCTTTCGATGTCGTCGGCAATCAGGCGGCTCTCGGCCTCTCCATCCCACAGGCCGCGCACCTTCACCTTGGAGGCGTCAATGTCGTCGATCGCATTGTCATCGCCCACATAGAGCGTCTTGCCGAGACGGCTCTTATTGTGGCTGATGACGGATGAAGCCGCCGCAAGGATATGCTTGGTTGAGCGATAGTTCTTTTCCAGCCGGATGACATGCGCGCCGGGAAAATCCTTCTCGAAGCGGAGGATATTGTCCACTTCCGCACCGCGCCAGCCATAGATCGACTGGTCATCATCGCCAACACAACAGATGTTCTGTGACCCCTGTGCCAGCAGGCGCAGCCACAGATACTGCGCAACGTTCGTATCCTGATATTCGTCAACCAGGATATAGCGGAACTTGTCGTGATACTCTTTCAACAGGTCCGGATTGTTCTGGAAGATCTGGATGTTGTGGATCAGCAGGTCGCCGAAATCACACGCGTTCAGAACTTTCAGGCGTGCCTGATAGATCTGGTAACAGGTGATACCCTTGCCGTCGGCAAACTGGTGCGCCTCTTCCGGTGGCACCTTGTTCGGTACCAGAGCGCGGTTCTTCCAGCCATCGATCAGGCTGGCCAGATAGCGCGGTGTCCAGCGCTTGGGGTCAATGTTCTCAGCCTGGATAATCTGTTTGCACAAACGGATCTGGTCATCGGTGTCGATGATGGTGAAGGTGGATTTCAGGCCCGCCAGCTCGGCATGCTTGCGCAGGATCTGCGCGCTGATCGAGTGGAATGTGCCGAGCCAGCGCAGGCCTTCTCCTGCCTCTCCCAACATGGACAGGGCCCGCTCGCGCATTTCCCGTGCGGCCTTGTTGGTAAAGGTCACGGTCAACGTCTGCGACGGCCAAGCCAGCCGCGTGCCAATGATGTGTGCGAGGCGCGTGGTCAGCACGCGCGTCTTGCCCGTGCCCGCGCCAGCCAGCACCAGCAATGGCCCTTCAGTCGTCAGCACGGCTTCGCGCTGCTCTGGGTTCAGGCCATCAAGATACTCCGCCTCGCTCTTGGCTGCGGGCGGCTTGGCAGAGGCCATCTGCGAAATGGACATACGATTCGGATTGGAACTCATCCAGAACATATAGCACCGAATGCCCTATTGGGCAGGGCTTGTGGCGCAGATCACTGTTCACCGACAGCATCAAAAAACCCTGCAAGGACGCGTCAGGTGTGCGGGACGCGGCCTCACAGGGCTAAGCAAGATGCTGGTGTGAGGGCATCTTACCTTGGGTGTGAGCAGAGCCCACGAGAGTAGGGGAAATCAAGCATCCGCACGAGCGACATCGAAACCCGCAGGTTCCGAGCGCAGACGAAGAAAATGCGTGTACGGGTCCCCCGCAAAACTTCGTCATCAAATTGTGCCGGATGGCTCTTTTATGTCCCCACCATCCAGACGAAGAACTTACCCGGGAGAGCGTTTCCTCGTCTGGTTAATGAGAACCATTCCCTGCCCTCAGATGCAAGAAAAATCGACCTATGATAGCGTCGCGAGGCTCGCTGCATCATAATCAGTCAATTCCTCTGTACGTCCTTCATGAATCTTGCGGGCCCATGCCGGGTCCTGCAGCAGGGCGCGACCAACGGCGACGAGATCAAACTCGTCCCGAGCGAGGCGTTCTTCCAGATCATCCAGTGACCGCGTGCCGGACCCTTCGCCCTGGAAGGCCTTGATGAAATCACCTGACAGTCCAACAGACCCGACCGTAATGGTTGGCAAGCCCGTCAGTTTCTTGGCCCAGCCCGCGCCATTGAGGCCATTCTCGCCGTCGATTTCGGGAAATTCCGGCTCCCAATAGCGGCGCTGAGAAGCATGGAGCACGTCCACACCAGCATCCACGAACACTTTCAGGAAGGCCTCAAGATCGTCAGGTGTCGTGGCGAGACGCGCGCCGTAATCCTGTTGTTTCCACTGGGAATAGCGCAAGATCACCGGGAAGTCCGGCGACACGCGCTTGCGGATTTCCTTCAGGATATCCGATGCAAAGCTCGCACGCTCCACGAGAGACGTTCCGCCGAACTTGTCATCACGCTGGTTCATCGCATCCCAGAAGAACTGGTCGATCAGATAGCCATGCGCGCCATGAACTTCGACACAGTCAAAGCCCAGCTTTTCAGCTTCGGCGGCGGCGTCCGCATAGGCCAGGACCATATCGTCAATTTCTGCGGAGGTCGGCGCGTCGATAACCTGCTTGCCGGTATGCGTCATACCTGACGGACTATCCGTCGGGGCGTCAGGATTAGGCCCGCTGCCAACTTTGCGGACCATGCCCATATGCCAGATCTGCGGCGCGATCTTGCCGCCCTTGGCGTGGACTTTCCCGACAACATTCTTCCATCCAGCCAGCGAGTCCGCCTCATGGAAATTCGGCACGTTCGGATCGTTGGACGCGCCGCCCCGGCGGATCGTGGTGCCCTCGGTCAGAATCAAGCCGACTTCGTTTTCTGCGCGGCGCGCATAGTAGCCGGCCACATCGTCGCCCGGAACGCCGTTCGGAGATTTCGACCGCGTCATCGGGGCCATAACGATCCGGTTCGGCAGGTCGAGAGATTTGATCTTGAATGGGGTGAACAGTGAACTTGTCATTTAGGGCTCCATCAATGTTGCGAGACAGGTGGCCGCGCCCTCCCCTCGCGTCAAGAATTTACGCAGCGCAAAGACAGACATTGCATGGTTCAGTGTCTGTTCAGTATCTCTGAACCCTACTGACTTGAAACTGTTGAAAGCTCGCCACATGAGACACGCCCTGCTCCTTCTGTTTCCCGTTCTGGCTGCAGCCTGCGCAACGCCCGGATATGACTATCAAGCCCGGATGGCGCCGACCTTTCCGCAAGCAGCCGAGTATCGGGACGTATTGGTCGGAGAGTTCCGGGGACCAGCTGGATATGTTGCGGAGGAAGAATTCGCCGCAATGCTCGACCAGATCGTGATCGACGGGGAGTATTGGTTCACAGACCCCTATGGAGAGCCCGCGGGGACCTATCAGGGGCGTGTCGACATTGACTCCTGGGAGGCTGAAACCCGGTTCGAACGCAAGAAGCGATGCGTTGAGTATGACGGCCTGTTCGATTGCGAACGCCGCGCTGTCGTGGAAACCGAATGCCGCGAAGAGACGGTTGAAGTGGTGGTTACAGCTGAACTGATCGATCACCGCACGGGACGTCTTGTCCTGCGGCAGGAACAGCTCGGCGGGGCCAGCCGCGAAAGCTGTGCCGACATCGCCGAGTATCCCTACAATGGCGAGGATTTGGGAGTGTGGGGCGAGCCACGCTATTCGAGCTACGATCCCTACAATGCCCCAATCGGTATGGTAGAGGACGCAACGATTGAAGCCGTCCACCGCTTCCGCAATGACATTGCGCCCTACTACCAGACAATGCGCGCGGAAATCATGACGGAGGGCCTGACTCCTGAAGCGCAGAATGACCCTCGCTTCGCTGCCGCGGTGAAGGCGACAAAGGACGGCAATTTCCTCGGAGCGTGTGCACAATGGGACGAGCTGGGCCGCGAATGGACACAGTCACCCTCCATCCTCCACAATCTGGGTGCCTGCGCCGAGGCGCGCGGGGATATGGCCACAGCGCAGATGCGCTATGCCCGCGCGGCTGAGCTCGCCCAAGCCATCCCGCTTCTGGAGGACAAGAAGGCCAAGTCCATCTTCACCGCTCTGGAGCGCGTCTCGGGCCGACGCATGGATGATCAGTTGATCAATTCCATCCTCCACCCGGAAGAGAGCGCGCCGGAAAGCTGATTGCGGATCAGAGCCCGATCAGGCTGGTCAAAGGCACACCGGCGTCATTTGCTTCGGCGATGATGGCCCAGGTGATGCCGGCGGCGAAAGCGATGGTTGCAATCGCCAGTTTTCCAATAATCCGTCCCATTATGTCCTCCCGCTTTGAAACAAAGTCAGGAGTGAGGGTGCAAATCAGGGGCCGGTTCGTAACCGCTGATTAACCACGATCTTCCGGATCATCCTGAAGGCGGTGGCCGTCAGCCTGATCGCGGGCCTTGTCGGCGCGCGTCTTGTCCAGCGACTTCTCCGCTTTCGTGCGACCAAACTTGGCGCGGTTTTCTTTTGCGCGCTGATCTTTCTCGGCCTTGGCTTTGGCCTTTCGGAACTTGTTCAGATTGATCGGCTCAGCCATGATTCACGTCCTCGAATGCGGACAAGCGCGCCTCAAGACCCGCCTTCACCGCAGGCCATTCCCGCGCCAGCACGGAGAACACCACGGTCGTGCGTACAAATCCATCCGGAAGGATGCGATTGTCCCGCAGCACGCCTTCCTGAGTTGCGCCGAGCTTCATAACGGCAGCACGCGACCGCAAATTGCGTTCATCCACATTGAAGTAGACGCGGATGGCCCCCTGCCCGAAAGCATGAGACAACAGCAAATGCTTGCAGGCGGGATTGGTCGCTCCGCCCTGAAACTCCGGCGCGTAGATCGTCATGCCGATTTCGACATTTCGCGACGCGGCATCCGGGTTCAGATAAGCGCTCATCCCAACAAAGCGTCCATCGGACGCGAGCACGGCGAACGGCACCAACGTACCTGCCTCAGTGCGCTTGCGGATAGATTTCACCCAATCCGAAATCCAGTCGCCCGGTGGATTGAAGAACGGCCAGGTTGCCAACCGCTGTCCAGAGCGCTCCGCCATGTCCCGCAGGGCTTCGGCATGCCCACCTATCTCGAACGGAACGAGGCGTACGAACTCATTCTGAAGCGTAACAGGTTCTATCAGCAACAGGACCTGCCTTTAGTCTTCGCCGTGCGTTTCGCGCCACTGCTCCATCGCCAGTGAGATGGCGAAGGTTTCCCGGTATTTCGGGCTGGAGGCCGGGCGCGGCGCCTTTGCAGAGGTGAGCGCCATGATCTCGGCCAGCTTGTTGTGCGCTGCGCCCGCCTGCCCCGCACCGATATAGGCGTGCAGCTCGACCAGTGCAGACGACAGCGGGTCGTGTGCCCGGATCACGAAATAGGGTTCGTCATCGGCCAGCTTGTTCAGAATATCGAACTGGGACGGGTTGGATTTCGATCCGACGGGAGCGTTTGCCATGAGCACGGCCTTTCTTGGCGGGAAGTGATTCTCTATCGCGCAGTCTAGACGCCGCCGCGCTGTCCGCCAGCCCTCACCGCACCGACTCTGCTATCCGGGTCTGCCGCCGATAGGCGCTCGGCGTCATGCCGGTATGCGCCTTGAATGCGCGGTTGAATGGACCGATGGAGCCAAAGCCACAATCCATCGCAATAGACAGAATTGGCTGGTCCGCCAGATCCGGCTGCAACAGCTGGTCGCAGGCTTCCTGAATTCGATACGAATTGATCAACTGGTTGAAGTTCGCGAAGCCGAGATCCGACACAATGCACTGGCTGACCTTGTAGTCAGGCGTTCGCAGGCGCAAAGCGGCGTCGGCCACTTTGATATTCGGTTCCAGATAAATCCGGTCGACCTCAAGCAAAGTTGTCAGCCGCGCCGCCAGAGCCGGATCGCACGGCACGCTGCGGCTACGATCTGTCTTGCGCGTCTTGCTGACTTCCAGAGGGTTACGACGCCGATACAGCACAGCAAGGCTCGCCCCCATCAGGGCTAGCGACGCCGCAACGATACGAAACTCGTCCTGCCACGCGTCCAGTCCCGGCTGGTCAGCGAGCAGTGACACCGTGACTAGCCCGGCATATCCGCCAGCAAAGCTCAGGCGAAATCTTCGCTCCGACGCTGACGCGTTCATCCCGTCAATCGCTTCTACAAATGTCATCAGCAGCATGGCTGACCCGATCAGGGATTTCATGCTGGCGACGACCCCCAACATGCCACCGACGTGGGATTCCGGGGCCAGATAGTTGATCAGACATGTCAGATAGAGAACACCAACGACCAGAGCAGGCCAGGCCTGACGCTCAGCCTCCTTGCGGAACAATTCCCGCGACAGGAGCCACGCCAATCCGCAAGGCACGAAACTGATCAGCACCAACAAGACACCAAGCTGCGGCACATGGCTGCCCACGAAATATTCGGCGATAAAAGCCGCAACTGACAGTGCAAAGGCGGCCCAGTAGATCGCCAGAGGCGACGCCGGCCCGGACGGCAAGCTTCGCCAAAACGTCCCGAGATTTCCCAGCGAAGCACGCGCAATGTTCATGAGGTATCATCCTGATGTCTGCGATCCGGGGCCAGCTTAGGCCTTCGCGACGCCAAATTCGACGTTTTTCTTCGGAAATCCTCGCCGATTTCCAAATCGGCAAGACGCTGAGCCTCAACACCTTCACGCCTTTCGGGTCTGAAAACCCGGAAGGACTCATTGTGCCCACATCTCCCCCGCCCCTCACTCTCTGGAACAAGATTCTCGGTCGAACCGGCATCGCCTGGTTTTGCGTCGCAGCCATTGGCCAGACCGCATTCATACTCTTCATTGCCAGCTATTACGGCGTGCGCACCGCCGCGGGAAACTATGCTGGCTGGAACGACAAGAGCCTGATCAAGGGGCATGTACCAGGCGATGATGCGGGCAATCTTATGTTTGCGCTGCACGTCCTGCTCGCTGCCGTGATGACGTTTACCGGACTGATCCAGCTGGTTCCTGTGCTCCGGCGGAAGTTCCCCAATCTTCACAGATGGTCAGGACGCCTATTTCTGGTGCTGGCCTGTTTCCTTGCCCTTGGAGGGCTGTGGCTGACCTGGGGACGGGATACATATTTGTCGCTCGTTTCAGCGGTCAGCGTGTCGCTGAACGCCGTGCTGATCCTCGTCTGCGCCGCCTACACATTGCGGTTTGCATTGGCGCGCCGCTTTGCCGACCATCAGCGCTGGGCGATGCGTCTGTTCATGGTCGCCAATGGCGTCTGGTTCATCCGAGTTGGCTTGATGGGCTGGATCCTGATCAATCAGTCCCCGCGCTGGATGAACAGCACGATGAGCGGGCCTGCCGACATTGTCATCAGCTATGGCAGCTATCTGATCCCGCTCGCCGTATTGGAACTTTACTCCGCCGCGCGCCGCAGTCGCTCTGTGCCGGCCAAGGCCGCGGCCAGCCTGCTCGTCGCAGGGGCCACGGTCTTCACCGGGATCGGCATTCTCGGCGCGTCTATGTTCCTCTGGTTCTAGCTGGAGGAAACGATGCCGCCATCGCAGGGCACGGTGTGGCCTGTAATATAGTTCGATGCCTTGGACGACAGGAACATGGCGAGGCCGGCGATGTCGGATGGCTGGCCCACGCGGCCCGACGGGTTCTGGTCGCCGATCTTCTGCCAGTCCACGCCTTCGGTTTCGCCTTTGAAGCCGACGCCGGTGGAGAGCATGTAGGTCGGGAACGGACCCGGCGCGATGCCATTGCAGAGAATGTGCTCCCCAGCCAGATGCGCGCCCATGAAGCGCGTCAGATGGATGACGGCGGCCTTTGACGTGCCGTAGGCAAAACCGCTCATGGGCGAGGTGTGCATGCCATCAATCGAGGCGATGTTGATCACCCGGGCCGGATTGTCGGCGCTTGCCGCCTTGCGCAGCAATGGCATCAGTTTCTGTGTCAGGAAGAACAGGCCCTTCACATTGACGTCCATCACCTTGTCCCAGCCATGTTCCGGGAAGTCTTCCAGCTTCGCGCCCCATGCGACGCCAGCATTGTTTATGAGAACGTCGACCTTGTCTTCGCGCTCGGCAATTTCCTTGGCGAGGTGCTCAATGCCAACCATCTGGCCCACATCGGATGGGATGGCATAGATTTCACCGCCATATTGCGACTTCAGACGCTCAACCGTTTCTTCGCAGGCATCCGCCTTGCGGGAAGAAATGATCACTTTGGCGCCATTGGCCAGGAAGCCAGCCGAGATCATTTCGCCAATCCCGCGCGAACCGCCAGTTACGACGACCGTCTTGCCGGCCACCGAGAACAAATTACTGAAATCCATTTCCATATGACTTTCCTCCTTGTTTTTTGATCGGCGTTCCTGATGGCGGAACTACCGAGCCGGCGCAAGGAGATTACGTCGCAGGAAAGGTCAGTGCCCGCCACCGAATACGCCGGTGCGAACCGAATAATCGACTGCCACGGCGTATTCGGGATCATCGTCGGAATCGACCATCAGCTGACCGGCCTTGCTGAGCAGCTTGTGGCAGTCGCGCGACAGATGGCGCAATTGCAATGTCTTGCCCTGCGCTTCATAGCGGCGGGCCAGATCCTCAATCGCCTGCAGGGCGGACTGATCCACAACGCGTGAGCGCATGAAGTCCACGATCACCACATCCGGATCGGTTTCCGGGTGGAAGAGTTCGGCAAAGCCGTCTGTGGATCCGAAGAACAGCGGGCCTTCGATCTCGTAAACATGCGCGCCCGGCGTGCGCACGCTATCGCGTTCAATCACGCGGATCCGGCGCGCATTGTTCCACGCATAGGCCAGCGCCGACACGATCACGCCCACCACAACGGCCGTCGCCAGATCGTAGAACACCGTCACAATGGTCACCAGCACGATGACCGCCGCATCCAGAAGCGGAATACGCGTCATGATGCGCAGGCTGTTCCAGGCAAAGGTGCCGATCACGACCATGAACATGACGCCCACCAGCGCGGCCAGCGGGATCTGCTCGATCAGTCCGGAGCCGACCAGAATGAAGGCGAGCAGGAACAGCGCCGCAGCAATGCCCGCGAGGCGCGTGCGCCCACCGGATTTCACATTGATCATGGACTGGCCGATCATGGCGCAGCCACCCATGCCGCCAAAGAAGCCTGTGATCACATTGGCCGTGCCCTGCGCGATACATTCCTGGCTGGCCCCGCCCCGCTTGCCGGTAATCTCACCGACCAGGTTCAGCGTCAGCAGGCTTTCGATCAGGCCGATGGCGGCGAGAATGACCGCGTAAGGCAGGATGATCTTGAAGGTTTCAAATGTCAGCGGCACGCTTGGCACATGGAAGCTCGGCAGGCCGCCCTGGATGGAGGCGAGGTCTCCCACGCGCGGGACATCGAGGCCGAACCCGATGACAACCGCGGCGACGATGCCGATGCCGGCAAGTGGCGCGGGGATGATTTTGGTAAATTTCGGCAACAGCCAGATGATCGCCATGGTCAGGCCGACCAGCGCCAGCATCAGCGCGAGCGGCCAGCCGCTCATCCATTCCCCGCCCGACATGCCGTGCCCGGAAACTTCTGCCGTGCCTGGCACCTGGAACTGGGTTAACTGCGCCATGAAGATCACAATGGCGAGACCGTTCACGAAGCCAAGCATCACGGGGTGTGGCACAAGGCGGATGAATTTGCCAAAGCGGAAGACCCCTGCCGCAAGCTGCAGGATGCCCATCAGCACGACCGTCGCGAACAGGTATTCAACGCCATGCTGCGCAACGAGCGACACCATGACGACGGCGAGGGCCCCGGTCGCCCCGGAAATCATGCCCGGCCGACCGCCGATCAATGCTGTTACCAGCCCGACGATGAAGGCCGCATACAGGCCCACCAGGGGGTGCACTCCCGCCACGAAGGCGAAGGCCACGGCCTCCGGCACAAGCGCCAGCGCCACGGTCAGGCCCGAAAGCAATTCAATCTTGATCCGGTCCGGCGTGAACTTGGAGAGATTGGCCTGCGAGAAATTCTGCGCGCCGAGGCGATCCGCAAAGGCTGCAAAAGACGATTTTACCACGGGGTGACACTCTTCATTGTGAGGGCAGGAAGATGTTTGCCGCCGTATGGCCATCTTCATGGCATCGCGCAACCGCAGGCGTGAGAAAACCAATGCGTTTCCAGCCCCTGCCCGCACCTTGGGCGACTTTCAATTTCCGAAGAACAAACGCGAAAGCGCGCGGGAGATTTCGTACTCATATGCGAGCAAATCTCCCATCCGGCCTTCAAGACTGGATTTGCGAATTCCAGCCAGCAGATGAACCCCGAGGATAAATCTGTCCCCGTTTAATACGACTTCCGGTGTGATGATCTCCATCGGCATGGCTGCGCCAGCGGGGTACAGCGGCGCAGCCAGCACAATATCTCCCGTGTCCATGCCGGGATACTGCAAGATCACAACTGGTGGCTTGCCGTGACTCAAGCGATGAACGGCGAGACGCTCCATTCGCTAGAGCGCCCGCAAATCATCGGACCATAGGCCTTCACGCTCGACCAGCTTGTTCCAGCTGTCGACGGCCTCGCGGTTTTTCTCGTTCCATGCATCCATACGTGCCCGCTTCACGGCTTCTTCTACAGCCGTGCGGGCAATCGCATTGGGATCTAAGCCTAGCGCACGCGCCTCGGAGGCAAGCGCAGGCTCAAACGGAGTAGCCTCTTCGCTGACACCGCCGGAGATTCCGAGCAATTCCGCCGCTGTTACTTCGCCATCGGTCGCAGCCTCAATACGCTTCGCTGCCTCAACAGAAGGTCGCTTCAGTCCCCGCTCGACTTCGGACAGGAACCCCTTTTGCAAACCTATCTGTTCCCCAAGCGATGCAAGGGAGCGCCTGTTTGCTTTGCGCCATCCAGAAAGCGAACTCATGTTGAGAACTTATGTTCACAACTAGTGAACGTCAATCACCCCGGCGAAATCATCTTGGATGGGTCGACGATGTTGTCGAAATCGTCGCCCGGGATGCCGTCGGCGATGGCCTCCTCGCGAAGCGTCGTCCCGTTCTTGTGGGCCGTCTTGGCAATCTTGGCGGCGCGGTCATAGCCGTATTTTTCCTTCAGCGGCGTCACCAGCATCAGCGAGTTTTCGAGGCCGCGCTGAATATTGTCGAGGCGCGGCTCGATACCGACAACGCAGTTTTCAGTGAAGCTGATTGCGGCGTCGGCCAGCAGGCGGACAGACTGCAGGAAATTATAGGCCATCATCGGGTTGAACACGTTCAGCTCGAAGTGACCCTGAGACCCTGCGAAACCGATTGCGGCATTGTTGCCGTGAATGTGCGCGCAGACCTGTGTCAGCGCTTCACATTGGGTCGGGTTAACCTTGCCCGGCATGATGGAGCTGCCCGGTTCGTTTTCTGGCAGAGCCAGTTCGCCAAGGCCGGAACGCGGTCCGGACCCGAGGAAGCGGATGTCGTTCGCAATCTTGAAGCAGGACATAGCCACCGTGGTGATCGCGCCATGCGTGAACACCATCGCGTCATGCGCGGCCAGCGCTTCAAACTTGTTCGGTGCCGTCGTGAATTTCAGGCCCGTGATCGCCGCGATCTTTTCAGCGACTTTCTCGGCGAACCCTACAGGCGAGGCGAGACCGGTGCCGACGGCCGTGCCGCCTTGCGCCAGTTCCATCAGCTTTGGCAGGGTCAGTTCGATCCGCTCGATGCCGTTCTGCAGCTGCTGGGCATAGCCGGAGAATTCCTGGCCGAGCGTGACCGGCGTGGCGTCCTGCGTGTGCGTGCGGCCAATCTTGATGATGTCAGCCCATTCCTTGGCTTTGGAATCGAGCGCATTGTGCAGAACCTGCAGCGCCGGGATCAGGCGGTGCACGACTTCCTCGGCGCAGGCGATGTGCATCGCTGTCGGGAATGTGTCGTTTGACGACTGGGACATGTTCACATGATCATTCGGGTGAACCGGCTTCTTGGAGCCTTTTTCCCCGCCAAGTATCTCGATTGAGCGGTTTGAGATGACCTCATTCGTGTTCATGTTGGACTGGGTGCCCGACCCCGTCTGCCAGACAACCAGCGGGAAATGATCGTTCAGCTTGCCTTCGATCACTTCTTCGGCGGCCTGCACGATGACCTTGCCGAGGTCCGGATCCATCTTGCCGAGATCCATGTTCGCTTCGGCAGCGGCCTTTTTCACGATGCCCAGCGCGCGGATGATGGGCTCGGGCTGCTTTTCCCAGCCGATCTTGAAGTTTCCGAGGCTGCGCTGCGCCTGTGCGCCCCAATAGGCGTCATCAGAAACTTCGATTGGGCCCATCGTGTCGGTTTCGGTCCGCGTCGTCATGGTCTTGAATCCTCATGCGTGGAAAAGCTTTCGCGCCGGGTTTAGCCAAGTGGGCGCACATGACAAGGTGTTGCCGGTTTACTGGCCCTATACGCCGCAGCCGCCTGTCGGACTGCTGGCTTGCGCTCGTCCCCTCGCCGAGCCTAGATTGCGCTTGTGCCGGGCCGCCTGACAGCCCCTCCCCTGCAAGCTGAGCCAGGATACATCTTGAATACCTTCGCCCACGCCCTGACCCAGCCGGAGACGCTCGTCCTGATGGCACTCGCCTTCGGGCTCGGCTTCCTCGTGCGCGGGATCGGAAAGAACTCGACCTCGCCGCCAATCCTGACACAGGCACAGGTCGAGGATGCCCTCTCTCGCGTCACCAAGGCCCGCTGGGCCGAGATCGACCGCGCAATTGACGACCGCAAGAAGCTTCTGGCCATCAAACTGCTTCGCGAGCAAACCGGCCTCGGCCTGAAAGCCTCCAAGGAGGCCATCGAGGCCCGCATGCAATCCCGCCACCGGATGCGCGGATGAGCCTGTCGGACTGGACCAGCGCCGGAAAGGTGCGCGCGCGCATCACCGATGAAGGCGCGCTCGAAGTGCGTTGCACGGGTCTGACGACGCAAACCAAATATTATAAGACGCTGCTGAAAGAGTTCTTCCGCAAGGACTTCCCGCCCCTTCGTCCCGGCTACGGCGATTATTCCGTACACATCATGATGGAGTACACGGGAGACGCGCCCTGGATGGATCTCGACAATCTCGCCAAGGCCCTGCTCGACAGTTTGACGGGCAATGTCTTCGAGGACGACCACCAGGTCGCCCGCCTTCTGGTAGAGCGCCGCGTGGGAGAACGCGAAGGCATCTGGCTGAAAGCCGAGGCGATGGATTAGAACGGGTTCAGCGTGTACCCGTCCTGCTGCAATTGCGCGTGAGCCGTCATGGCTGACAACGACATTTCAACGCCCGGCAACAGGTCGGCTTTGGTGACATCGCGATAGGCCGCCGTCTGGCCGCACAGGATAATGCGCACCCGGTTCTTCAGCAGCGCAGCGATCAACGGCGCGGAGGCATTGTCCTCACGCTTCAGCAAGTCAGCATAGGCCCCGCCATGCACCACAACCGCCAGCTGGATATTGCTGGCAGGAATGCCAACCGCTTCATGCATGTTCAGGAAACGCGCGGCGCTCTCCAGCGTGCGGTTCACCTTGCCGGGTTCAGCCGCGGCGGCCGTGTCGAAGGCGATCTTGAAGACGGCGTCCTTGTTCAGGCGTTCCGCGTCCGGCACGGCGGCGACCTTGCCATAGGTCGGAATAGCCGGGCCTGGCTTGAAATCTTCCGGGCCGGCAAGCGCAGGCAAACTGAGTGAACTGGCCGCGAAGGCACAGGCGAGCAGTCGGATCATGGGGCAACCTCCTCTGAGCCCGGGCAGATTAGGCTGCGGCGCGGGCGGCGTCGAGATGCGTCTCGCTTACGGGTTTCCCCCTAGTTCCCCGTTGTACAGCCATTGGTAGGACAACGCCATGAAACAGGCATGGATCCCCTTCGCGTCGCGCCCTGTCCCGCGCTATACCAGCTATCCGACCGCCGCAGACTTTGCGCCGGATGTCTCGGAACCGGATGCCCGCCTCTGGGCCAGCGCGACGACCCCTGACAAGCCGGTCTCGGTCTATATCCACGTGCCTTTCTGCGAGAAGCTCTGCTTCTATTGCGGCTGCGCGACCAGCGTGCCGAACGGCTATTCCCGGATTGCATCCTATCTGGAAACGCTGCACCGCGAGATTGACCTATGGGCCGCAGCCCTCGGGGACCATGCGGGCATGGCGCATCTCCATTTCGGGGGCGGCTCGCCCAATGCGCTGTCGGCAGAGGATTTCAAGGATCTGGTTGCCCACGCTGCCCGCGCCTTCCATTTGCGGCCCGATGCCGAAATCGCGGTGGAGATCGACCCGCGCAGCCTGTCGCCAGATTTCATTCACGCAATGGCCGTGTCCGGCGTCAACCGCGTCAGCTTCGGCGTCCAGACCCTGTCCCCTACCGTCCAGCAGGCCGTGGGGCGCATCCAGCCGAAGATCCTGCTCAGCGAAGGCATCGACCGCCTGCATGATGCCGGCATTCGCGCGATCAACATGGATTTGATGTACGGCTTGCCACACCAGACCGTGGCCGATGTTGAGGATGCCGCGCACTTCGCCGCAGAGATGGGCGCGGCCCGCATATCCCTGTTTGGCTATGCGCATGTCCCGTGGTTTGCAAAACACCAGAAGGCCATCGACGAGGACGCCCTGCCCGGCCTTGAGGCACGGTTCGAACAGGCCGAGGCAGGTGCACACACGCTGGAACTGGCAGGCTATCACGCCATCGGACTGGACCATTTCGCCCGTGCAGATGACTCGCTTGCCGTTGCTGCGCGCGCCGGAACCCTGCATCGAAACTTCCAGGGCTACACGGATGACCCGTGCGACACGCTGATTGGTATCGGCAGCACAGCAATTTCCCAGTTTTCAGAAGGGTACGCCCAGAACTTCAAGGATCGCCCAAACTGGCAAGCCGCCATCAATGATGGTCGCCTGCCGGTTGAGCGCGGCGTGGCCTTCACCGACGATGACAGGCTGCGTTCACGCGCGATCGAGCGGCTGATGTGTGATTTGGAAGTGGATGTGGACGCCGTCTGCGACGAGATGCAGGCCCCTCGCGGCAGTCTCGCCGATGCGCTGGAGACCGCCCGCTTCCTGCAGTCTGCGGGCCTTTGCGAGTTGAACGGCAAAACGATCCGTGTTCCGACTGAGGCCCGCCTCTTCCTGCGCACAGTCGCGCAAAGCCTTGATGGTCGCTACAAACCCGCCGCCCAACGCCACGCCAAGGCGGTCTGATCCAGCGCATCAAAGCAACCGGCGTCATTTGCAGACAAGTGAACTGGTGATACACGCAGGCTCAACAATCCGGAGCGTGACTTCCCATGGCTGAATTCCTCGTCCTGCATCAGAAGAACAATGACAAGGTGCGCGTGGTGAACATTGAACATGTGCGCATGCTGCGTCCGCATGACGAATCCGGCACATGGCTGGAATTTGGAGGCGACAGCGAGTTCTCCAGCCTCCTGGTTCGCGAGGATCTGGCCAGCCTGATGTCCTATCTGGAAGCCGAACACGTTTAGCCCGGGAGGGCTGGATGGTGCCTAGCTGCCAAGCGCCCGCGCATGGTGGGCAATATGCTCGTCCATATAGGTCGCGATGAAGTAATAGTCGTGGCCATACCCATCGCGCAGATTGTAATCCAGCCGCTGGCCATGCTTTGCGCAGGCTTCGGTAAAGATCTCAGGCTTCAGTTCCCGCTCAAGGAAAGTATCTGCCGTACCCGTATCAACCAGGATTGTCGCCTTTGTCTGACGTTCCTTGACAAGCTCAGTCGCGTCATACTGCTCCCATGCAACCGAAGGCGCGCCGAGATAGGCGCCGAATGCCTTCTGGCCCCATGGCACCTGCGCCGGGCTGGTGATCGGACTGAACGCTGAGCAGGATTTGTAAACATCCGGATGTTTCAGGTGCAGCGTGATCGCGCCATGACCGCCCATAGAGTGGCCGAAGATCCCCTGCCGGCTCATATCCGCATAAGGGAAATTCTCCGCGATCACCTTCGGCAGTTCCTCGGTGATGTACTCGTCCATCTTGTAGTGCTTCGCCCACGGCTCCTGCGTCGCCGTCAGGTAAAATCCTGCGCCCTGCCCCAGATCATAGGCCTCATCATCCGGCACATGCTCGCCGCGCGGGCTGGTGTCCGGCGCGATGATCATGATGCCATGCTTGGAGGCCGCACGCTGCAACCCGGACTTCTCCATCACATTGGCCCAGGTACAGGTCAGGCCCGACAGATACCACAGCACGGGCACCTTCTCGGGGTTCGCCTGCGAGGGGGTGTAGACCGCAAACCGCATCGTGCAGTTCTGCAAGGCGCTTTCATGATCATGGACAGACAGCGTGCCGCCAAAGGATTGCCACGAAGAAACTTCAGTTGGTTGCACGCCATGATCCTTTTCGGTTTTGCTTTGGTGGCCGCCGCCCCTCGAGGTTCAGCACCCTTTTGGGCCTCGAATACGCCACTCCACGCATGTTGGCGATAGTGGCGCAAAGACCCCGCCAAGTAAAACGAAGACAATCGGAAAAAAACAGGCTCAACTCGCTGAAACCGCGAAACTTGGGATTCCCTTCGACTTCGCCTCTGGTACAAGGAAACCATCATCACAGGTCGCACCGGTCTTGATTCCGAAAACACCGGGGATACGGCCGCACAAGACATGCACGCTTAAGGGGACAAGTATGATCCGGATTTTGCTGACTCTTTTGGGGGTTGTGACGGCGTTTGCCGCGAGTGCACAGGCACAGACCGTTCAGCGGGACTGGACGCCCTATGAGCAGAACAAGCAATGCATGATTTCCGAGAATTTTTACAATACAACTTATCGAAGTGATGGGACGAAATACTGGTTCATCCCGGATAATTCGATGGCGACGATAATCCTGAAGTGGCATGTCACCGGCGACCAGTTCCTTAACGAAATGGAATACGTGTCCCGCAAGAGTTTTGCGGCGTGCTTCAATGGTGAGCGCGAATGTGGACTGCCGCTGAATTATAATATCGCGAATGAGCTCAGCCAGTTCGACGTGCCGGAAAATGGCGTCTCCACGGCCTATTTCAAGAACCCGCCGCCGGCGAGCGCCGTGCGCAACGCGATGGCGGTCGTCGGCGATTGTTTCGGTTCCGCCGGCGAGGGCATCTATCTCGATGAGGTCGAGCTGACCGAAACGGACCTGCCGATCGATATCTGTTTTCGCGCCGGACAGACGATGTTTTACCGCGGAGAAAATTACCGCAGCGAGGCGCCGCCGATGACCGACGCCCAGATCGCCAGATACAGGGAATGGGGCATGCTCGCCTACTACCTGATCAATCAGGTGCGCAACAAGCCTGATGAAGGGGCGACGCGATGCGGCGTTGCACCCATCGAGCTGATACCCACCTTCATGCAGTATTATGACGACAACAATTATGCCGCCCTTGAAGATCCCGTGCAGATCGCGGCACGGGAAGCAGAGGCTGCTGCAGCGGCGCAGGCTGCCGCCGAGAAGCAGGCCCGCGAGGACGAATATCTGCGAAAGTCCAAGCGCGAGCGCCTTCTGGCCCGCAATGATTATCAGCGTTTCGGCACGCTCGATGGTTGCCAGATCGCCTATTCCTACGTCTTTGGCGGTATCAATCGGGACAAGATGAGTTTCATCGTCGATCCGGTGCCGGACAGCGGCATCAGCTGGGCTCTGCAATTCGAGAAGACACAAGCCGCCGGACAGGCATGCCCGGCCATGCCGCAGGAGCTGGGCGACTGGGTCGCGAAGCAGGACCCGAAACTGTTCGAGGCCTATGGGGCCGAGGAGGAATTCCGGAACAACAAGCCGAACATCTGGAACGAGAATGACTGGAAGGCCTTAGTTGAACGCTGGATGTGGCGCGACCAGACCTTCGCCGAAACCTATGTTCAGGGCGGGAATTGCCAGGCGGCGATCTGGTATTCGCGCAACATTGCCCATGACTGGAGCAAGTTCAGTCAGGCTGAAGAGGATTTCGTCGGTCTCGCCAGAGTCTTCGACCGTTGGGGCGCCCCTGACAAAGCCTTGTGCGCGGCGATCCCGCCGGATGTGCTGCCACTGGCCCGCAAGACCTGGGAGCGTCACTACAATCAGGTGATGCGTGAGAAAGCCCGGCAACAGGCCGAGTGGGACGCCGCCAATCGCCGGGAAGCCGCGCGCCGTGCCGAAATCGACGCCGCCTATGACGAGCTGCTGAACTGGAAGCCGCCCTATCAGAAGCAGTCCGAATTGCGCTGCTACAATGTTGAAGAGACGAAATATGGCACGCGTCAAAGGTGCTTCAGCGACTAGGCGTGACCTTCCTTCAGCAGACTGCACAACATCGACTACACAGGAACGAAAACCGTATCATGCCAGGCTACACACTCTACGGCGCCGAAGTCAGCTATTTCACCGGCAAGGCGCGCGCCTATCTCGACTGGCGCGGCGTGGATTATGTCGAGGAGCTGGCGACGCAACAGGTCTACCGCGACATCATCCTGCCCTCGGTTGGCTGGCCGGTCATTCCGGTGATGAAGACGCCGAGCGGAGAGATCGTGCAGGATACCGCCGACATCATCGCCCATGTCGAGGCGGCGGAAGGGCTCTCCCCTCCCGCAATTCCGGACACGCCGGTTCAGGCCTTCGTCGCGCAGCTGCTGCAGCTCTATGCAGATGAGTGGCTCGTCCTGCCGGCAATGCACTATCGCTGGAACTACAATGAAGACTGGGCCTATCAGGAGTTTGGCGCGATCTCTGCGCCGGACCGCCCGGCGCCGGAACAATATGACATCGGCAAGCGCAATGGAGAACGCTTCAAGGGCGCGTTGCCGCCGCTTGGCGTTTCCCCGACCACTGCGCCGGCGATCGAGCGCAGCTATGAAGCGTTCCTGCGGGAATTCTCGACCCATCTGGAAGTACACCCCTATGCGCTGGGGGGGCGTGCCACGCTGGCGGACTTTGCGCTCTATGGTCCGCTCTATGCTCACCTCTATCGTGACCCGACATCCGGCGACCTGATGAAGCGCTACGCGCCGAAAGTTGCCGACTGGGTGGAGCGTGTAAAGGCAGGTTCTCCGGCTGAGGGCGAGTTGCTGCCCAATGACGAAATTCCGCTGACACTGGTGCCGATCCTTGCCCGCCAGATGCGGGAACAATTCCCCGCCCTCCACCAGACGGCGGAACTGTTCGGCGCCTGGGCCGAGACCGCCTCCCCCGGCACGCATGTGCCGCGTGCAGTCGGGCAAATCGAGATTGATATCGAAGACACTCAAGGCCCGGCGGCGGCGCGCACTTTTCCGCTCTGGCGCCTTCAGGCGGCACTGGACGCATACTCCGCCTTGGAGGGCGACGCGCTAGCCCGCGCGGATGATCTTCTGGAGCGTATTCGCGGCAGCGCGCTGAAGGAATTCAGCCTGCCTGCGCGCCTTGCGCGGACAGATTACCGGATCGCCCTGGCCGCTTAATGAATGGTGGCGTTGCCGATGTCGTCTTCATCGTCATCCTCGTCGACCATGTCAGCATATGACGTAAACTGAACATCATAGCCGAATGGCTGGTCCTCGGCGGCGATCTCCGGCTCGGTCTGGTAGACTTGGAGTTCGCCATCGACCTTGAAGCCGAGCCGCTTGCCAATCTGGACGATCATGTCGGCGGCCTGTTCGGCATCCTCGGCCCAGACTTTCATGCCCATGATGCATGCGCCAATCTCCGTGCCGTAATTCTCGTTCGGCTCGAACACATGTCCGTCAGCGATCAGCGTGAAATGCGTAAACTCTGTCATGCGCAGACCATGCCGCGATTTGAACCGCAAGGCGAGGCCCGCAGGTTGATTTTCCATCCTGCGGGCTGGGGCCTTACTCAGCCAGTTGGCAAAAGGCGCAGATCTTGTTGCCATCCGGATCGCGCAGATAGGCGCCATAGGCCTTGCCCGGCGCATTCGGGCGGAGTCCCGGCGCGCCCTCATCCGTGCCACCCGCCTCAATACCTGCCTTGTGGAAGGCGTCGACTTCTTCCGCAGACTGCGCCCGGAAACCGATGGTCAGGCCGTTCGCGCAGGTCGCATCCTTTCCATCGGCGGGCCGGGCTACGATGAGCATCAGGCCATCCTTTGAAAAGTAGGCCCGGTCGTCTGGCGACACCGTCGCAGTTACGCCAACCGCGCCGAGCGCCGCCTGATAGAACGCAATGGAGGCCTTGGGGTTGGTGGCCCCCATCATGATGTGAGTGAGCATAAATCAGTTCCTGTCTTGCATGGCGCGCCAGGATACAGCGCGCGCAAATCTGCCCTAGGGAATCGAAAAGGGCGACGCAATCGCGCCGCCCTGAACCGTGTGTTTAGTTGACCGGCCTAGCCGCGCATCATGGTGCAGATCTTGTTGCCGTCCGGGTCGCGCAGATAGGCAAGGTACAGCTTCATGCCATTCCCTTCGCGCCAGCCTGGCGGGTCTTCAATCGCCGTGCCGCCAGCCTCGATCCCGGCCTTGTGCCAGGCATCGGCCTGCTCGGTGCTGTCGACCGCAAATCCGATCGTACCGCCATTGGCATGGCAGGCAGGCTCGCCATCAATCGGCGGTGTCACGAGGAACGTCCCGCCATTATGCAAATAGATCAGCCGCCCTTTCGGATCGACAATCGCCTCGCGCCCGCCCAGCGCCTTGAACAGCGCATCATAGAATTTCTTCGATTTCTCAAGGTCGTTCGTGCCGACCATGACGTGACTGAACATGTGTTTCCTCCTTATGGATGGGGAATTTGTGCCTCAGCCGCCGAAACAGCGCCAGAGGGATTTCGGCCTCCCCTCGCGTCAGCTAGCCATAGCCGCCGCCAGCAGCGGGCGTAAATGGCTCAAATAGTCTGCTTTGCCGATCGCCAACCCTTCGGCCCGCAGGATGTCGTAGGCGGTGACGAGGTGGAAATAGAAATTCGGCGTTAGCCATTCATCGATATAGTCCTGGCCGGTCATGGAAAGCGTCGGCATGCCGGGCAGTTCAAGCGGGGTCTTCGCCTCGGCGAAGCTTTCCTTTGCGTCGGCTTGCGCCTCGATCCGGGAAATCGTCTCGGCCACCAGCGCCTGCAGGTCCGCGAAGCTCGCCGTATCAACCTCGAACTCCTTCACGGGCGTGTCATTCAGCTTGCCCAGAAGCAATTCTGCCTGACGGCATGCAAACCAGACCTGATTGGGCAGCGGCAGCATGTCCTCGGCCAGCCGGGCCGTCAGCAGGGCTGTTTTTTCCGGGTCCTCCGGAAACAGCTCCGCCTCGGCCCGGCCAAGGATGTTCTGCAGCGTGATCAGGCGCGTGCGGTAGATGTCAAGATTGCGTATTACAATGGTCATGGATGGCTCCTTCCCGACCACTCTGGACGTGACCGACCTAGTCGTAAACCACCACGCTCCGAATGCTTTCGCCCGCATGCATCAGGTCGAACGCATCATTGATCTTGTCCAGCTTCATGACGTGGGTGATCATCGGGTCGATCTGGATCTTGCCGTTCATGTACCAGTCGACAATCTTTGGCACATCCGTGCGCCCTTTCGCGCCGCCAAAGGCCGTGCCGCGCCAGTTGCGGCCCGTCACCAGCTGGAACGGCCGTGTGCTGATTTCCTTGCCGGCCTCGGCCACACCGATGATGACGCTCGTGCCCCAGCCGCGATGGCAACATTCCAGCGCCTGACGCATCACATCCGTATTGCCGGTACAATCAAAGGAATAGTCCGCCCCACCATCGGTCAGCTCCACAAGGTGCGCGACCACATCGGCGGTTTCCTTCGGGTTGACGAAATGCGTCATGCCGAACTTCTCGCCCCACTCTTTCTTGGACGGGTTGATGTCGACACCGACAATCATGTCCGCCCCGGCCATCTTCGCGCCCTGGATCACGTTCAGCCCGATGCCGCCGAGGCCAAACACGACGACATTGTCGCCAACCTGAACCTGCGCCGTGTTCACCACCGCGCCCACGCCCGTTGTCACGCCGCAGCCGACATAGCAGGCCTTGTCGAAGGGCGCGTCGGTGCGAATTTTCGCGACAGCGATTTCCGGTAGCACGGTAAAGTTCGAAAAGGTCGAACAGCCCATATAGTGATAGATCGGCTGGCCCTTATAGCTGAACCGCGTCGTGCCATCCGGCATCAGGCCCTTGCCCTGCGTCGCGCGGATCGCCGTGCAGAGATTGGTCTTGCCCGAAAGACAGCTTTTGCACTGGCGGCACTCCGGCGTGTAGAGCGGGATCACATGGTCACCCGGCTGCACACTCGTCACGCCCGCGCCCACTTCACGCACAATGCCCGCGCCCTCATGGCCCAGAACGCTCGGGAAGATGCCTTCGGAATCGAGCCCGTCCAGCGTGTAGGCATCGGTGTGACAAATGCCGGTCGCCATGATCTCGACCAGAACTTCACCCGCTTTCGGGCCTTCCAGATCGAGTTCGACGATTTCCAGCGGTTTCTTGGCTTCAAAGGCGACAGCAGCGCGCGTTTTCATGAGGGAACTCCATTCAGTTTGCCTGCCATACTACTCTTGCAAATTCAGCGATAAAGTAGGTAATTCGAAATTCATTGTTGCAGGATTGGGATAATGCGCGCGAGCTGGGATGGGATCGAGGAATTCGTGGCCGTGGCCACCTGTATGGGCTTCAAGCCTGCGGCCCAGATGCTGAATGTGTCGACGTCTCATGTCAGCCGCGCGGTCACCAAACTCGAAAACGCCATCGGCGTCCCCCTACTCTATCGCACGACGCGGAAAGTTTCCCTGACAGATACGGGCCGCACCGTGCTCAGCCAGTGTGAAGCGCTGATCCGCGCGCGCGACGAATTATTCGCAGTCGTGGGCGGAAACACCGAGCCTCAGGGCGAACTCAAGATCACTTGCTCCACCTCGCTTGGCGAGCGCTACATCTCGCCGATCGTCCGGCAATTCTGTCAGGACTATCCAAAAGTTGAAATCACACTGGATTTGTCGAATCGACTGGTAGACCTGATCGCCGAGGGATTTGACCTTGCCATCCGAACTGGCCAGCTGGAAGATTCCCGCCTGATCAGCTCTCGCGTGGCTAGGCGGCAATTCCTGGTCTGCGCTACCCCAGCCTATCTTGCCGCCAACGGCACGCCGGACCGGCTGGATGATTTGAAATCCCACAATTGCATCATCGGCTCATCCAGCAGCTGGCGGTTCCGGCACGGCGGCCAGCATGAAACGATCCGTCCACGGGGAAATCTGAAATGCAATTCCGGCGCGTCCGTGCTGGATGCGTTGCTGGCAGGCGCGGGTATCGGCCAGCTGCCTCTCTTCTATGTTGCGCCGCATCTCGAAAGCGGTGAGTTGGTGGAGTTGTTCGCAGACCTCCGCCCGGAGCCCGAACCCATCTGGGCCGTCTACCCGCAGGCCAGACACCTTCAGCCCAAGGTACATTTGCTGGTTGATCGAATCCGCGCCGAGCTACAGGCGAGTTTTGAAACCGGCGGCACTCAGTAGGCGATCAGGAACACGCGCTGGCATGGGCTTCAAATTCGCCCATGCGGGACAGTTTCGGCCCGTCACTATGCATGTCACACCGATCCACACTGACATTCCCGTCTTCCAGCCGCACCAGATTGAAGGATGGCGGCTCAGCTCGCAGGCGTACGGACAGTGTGCCTGACGATACGGCGAGATAACACCCATTTGCGCGCTGGCGCAGTGTGACGGATGGTGTGTGGACGTGCCCTGTCAGCAACATTTGAACATGGCTCGCCGCAACCTTGTCAGAGGCGCGCCTGCCCCGACGTGTGCGCGTGCGCAAGGGCGCGCCCGGCAGGGAATGGAACGGATGATGACAGGCGATCATCTTCAGCGTGGCGTCAGATTCAGCCGCGCGAATGATCGCCTCATCCAGATCATCCAGATTGACCGTCCCCTCGGCCCAGTTGCGCCGCACCTGCCAGCCACGCGCAGTGTTGAGCCCAACTGCGATCGCTTCACCGGCCTCTGCCACATCGAACAAGTCGCTGAACAGGCTCTTGAACCGCTTGAAAGGTTCAGCCGCGCGAGCAGCAAGATTGAACATGGGTGTGTCATGGTTTCCGGGCACGACCAGCTTTGGCAGATCGAATTGATCAAGCCAGGTCGCCGCAGCTTCAAATTCAGAACGCCTTCCCCGCTGGGTCAAATCCCCACACAGGACCAGCATGTCAGGCCCCGCCTCTTCGATACAGGCGGCGGCTTCGGCAATGGCCCGCTCATCTTCGGCCCCGAAGTGAACGTCGGAAATCTGTGCAATCAGGGTCATTGGGACAGATCAGGCACGAAAATCTTGACCGCAGAATCCACACGCTGGAACTGAACCGGTGACGCCATTTCACGTAGCTCCCCGTCCAGCGTCAGGCTGATGCGGTCCTTCTCGGAATTGGTGACCTCGATTTGATCCGCCAGCAGAAGATCAACGTCCTCGGCATTCCGCCAGCCATCTACCAGCATTTCGATGCCAATCTTCGCCAGTCCGAGCAGACCTTCCGGGTCGACGCTCGCAACTTCCAGCTTGCCCGGCGTGTCAGCATTGATGTTCACCGTCACGGCCGTCGATTTGCGCAGGGTTTGTCCAGGCACTTTCCAATGCAGATTGGAGCGCAGAGCCAGCGCCGAAGAATCATGCACAATCTCCGCCGCTTCCATCAGATTGCCTTCGCGCAGCGCTTCGCGGGTCTGGGTGAAGCGTGTCATGTCGCCCATCATCGCGGCCACGAAAAAGCGCGGACCGCCGACAATCTCTCCGCAGGGCATCGGCCTGACACGTCCGCCCTTCAGGGCCGCGTCCATGAGCGTTTCCCAATCGCAATCGCCGCCCAGTGCGCGGGTCGGCAGCATGTTCATTGTTCCGCCCGGCAAGGGCAGGATGGCCGGCCCTGTCATGCCGGCATGCGACAGGGCGCAGGCGATTGTCCCGTCTCCCCCCCAGACGATCAGCGTGTCCGGGTCGTCGGCCAGAGCGTCTTCTACAAGCACCGGCAGATCGCCCTCCCCGGCCACATGGAGTTTTGCTTCATCCGGCAGGCCGGAAAGCTTGGCGCGGATCAGGTCTGCCGCGTCTGCGGGCGTGCTGCCCGATTGCGGGTTGATCACACACGAAACGCGGCCCAGCCGCGAGAGAGTATCTGTTGGAACCATGCGCTATAAACGCTCGACACGAGAAATTTGTTCCGCGCGCCCGCGCGCCTCTCGCCCTGACGGAAAAGCCCGCTATAAGGGCGCGATGACTGATCTATCCCCTTCCGATTCGATGCGTGTCGCCGTGGCCGGAGTGGCAGGCCGCATGGGCCGCCAGCTGGTTGGCGCGGCGCTGGACGCTGGCCTCACCGTAACAGGCGGCAGCGAGGCCCCGGCGTCTGAATTCCTGGGCAGTGACATTGGCGAGCTTGCCGGGCGTCGCCTGCTGGACCTGAGACCCGCAACCGATCCGGTGGCTGCGGCCAGCAATGCGGATGTCTGGATCGATTTCACACGCCCTGCCGCAACGCTGGCGGCGCTCGATTCCCTGAAACACACCAGCGTCCGCGCCGTCATTATCGGAACTACCGGCTTTTCCGACGAAGAAGAGGCGGAAATCGCTGACGCGGCCAAGACGCTGTCCATCGTAAAGGCGGGCAATTTCTCTGTCGGCATCAATTTGCTGCAGGCGCTCACCCGTATGGCCGCCGAACGGCTCGGGCCGGGCTGGGACATCGAAGTCCTGGAAACCCATCACCGCCGCAAGGTGGACGCGCCCTCTGGCACGGCGTTGATGGTAGGTGAAGCGGCCGCAGCCGGTCGCGGCAAACCGCTGTCGGAATTACGCGCCGCGCCTTATGACGGCCCGGATGCCAAGCGCCGCGCAGGCAGCATCGGCTTCGCCGTTCGCCGCTCTGGCGGGGTTATCGGCGAGCATGAGGTGAGTTTTGCCTCCGACATGGAAATCCTGTCGCTCAGCCATACTGCCATCGATCGCGCCGTGTTTGCACATGGCGCATTGGGCGCTGCAGCATGGGCCCTGCGCCAGGATGCCGGCCTTTACGACATGGACGATGTGCTGGGGCTTTCGGGCAACTAGATGGGCTACCCAGTCGCCCAGCAGCTGAATCAGGGTTGACGCTCCTGTTCGCAGTGGCAGCATGACAAGTTCGTAAAGTTTAATAGCCGGAAACGCCCATGATCGGAATTGTGGTTGTCAGCCACGGAAAGCTTGCCCGCGAACTCGTCGCCGCGACAGAGCATGTTGTCGGCGAACAGGACCGTTTCCGTTCGATCTCCATAGAGGTCGAGGACGATATCGAAGCGCGCCGCGACCAGATCCGCGAAACGGCGAAATCCTGCGACAATGGCAAGGGCGTCATCATCCTGACCGACATGTTCGGGGGCACGCCGTCAAATCTCGCAATGTCGGTGATGAATACCGGCAATGTTGAAGTGCTCTCCGGCGTCAACCTGCCCATGCTGATCAAGCTGGCGGAAGTGCGCGGAGATCTCTCCCTGAAAGACGCCGCCAAGGTTGCCGCAGAGGCCGGGCGGAAATACATCAATATCGCTTCTGAACTTCTCACAAAGTCGAATTGATGCCCGACACCGAAACTGTCACCGCCAGCCAGCGCGCCACCATCGTCAACCGCAAGGGCCTGCACGCCCGCGCCTCCGCGCGCCTGTCACGCCTCGCGGGGGAATTCGAATCCCGCATCATCGTCTCGCATGAGGGCGAAACGGCAGATGCACGCTCGATCATGGATCTCATGATGCTGGTCGCACATACGGGCTGCGAAGTGGAAATCAACGCCGAAGGCCCTGACGCCGCCGAGGCCGTCACCGCCATCGCCAGCCTCATCGCCGACGGCTTCGGCGAACAGGGCGAAGCCGACACGATCTGCTGAGCTTCATTTACTCACACTCAAACCGCAGGCAGATACAAGCACCCTTGCCGGTCCGCGTTGATGATACTTTCGTATGCCGTCTTCCAAATAGGGAACACGATATTGGTACGAGACAATTCCGACTGCGCTGCGCTGTTGTTGAGCTTTACGAAAATTTGGGGGATCTGCCGCTGTAATTTCGTGAAAAGTGCAGCAATCGGGATTCGCCTGAATCAGCTCAAGATAGGTTTCGTACCCGGAATCTATTCCCTCAAGCGATGGGGGCACACCACTCCCGGCTGCTATGCTACGGGCCTGACGGGTCATGATCCGTTCGACAAGTTCATCGTCGGTCAGGTTTCGAGTTTCAGCCGCGCAATATCTTGAATCGGCAGCGTCGAGATTACACGTCACGAGGGCGTATGATACAGCCAGCAAGAGCATAAATACGGGCAAAAATCTCCGGATAACCGACATGTGGAACCTGCATGCATTCGACGAGATGCACCCTTATAGATAGAAGGCCTATATCCATAAAGGGGAAAATCAGGGACAGCCCACCCCCCCCTTCCAACGTCCGCAAATCATCCCTATATTGGTCCTGTCTTCGGACTATGGCGATAAACGCGCGTGTAATAAGCGGTTCGGACCCGGGGGCGGTACCCGGCGGCTCCACCAAAAGCAGGTTCAGGCACTCACAGGCCTGTTTCTGACGGGGCCGAAACAGGATCGACGGACGTGTAAAGACGATGCCTTCGCCGGATTGGGCCCCCTCAGAAGCCCAAATCAACATAGTTGCAAATGACAACTTTGCTGAAGGTGAACTGCTCGCAGCGTAAGCTGTGCTCGGATTACCGACTTAACTCCTTAGGCTTCAGACCCTAAGGCGGGGCCCGGAGGCGCCTGGCAACAGAAGCCTCCACTTTCTCCCCTTCCCGAATGGCATGTGTCTGGCCAGTCCACACGATTGGCGATAGCGTTTCTGATGGAGCTTCAGGGGAGTTGGCCACCATGAAACACGTATTCACTGCTGCGATGTCGGCGCTGGTCTTGTCGGCCTGTTCCCAAACCGTGGAGGATGCGCCCATGCCGGACAGCAAACCAGCGATCAGCTATGCCGCCGAAGGCTGGACCGCCAAATCCCTGCCGGAACTGGCCGAGGCCCTGAAGGCAGGCGAAATCTCGGCTGAGGAACTGACCCAAGCCTATCTCGACCGGATCGAACAGGTCGACCGGAGCGGCCCCACGCTGCAGGCGGTCCTCACCCTGAATCCGGATGCGCTGGACGCGGCCCGCGCGCTGGACGCAAAGCGCGCAGCGGGTGAACCGCTCGGCGCGCTGCATGGCCTGCCTATCCTGATCAAGGACAATATCGAGACGGCCGACGCCATGCCCACCACGGCCGGCGCGCTCGCCCTGAAGGACAATATCACCGGCCGCGACTCGCCCCTGATCGCGGGCCTGCGCGCGGAGGGCGCCATCATCCTTGGCAAGACCAATCTCAGCCAGTGGGCGAACTTCCGCTCCAACAGCTCGATGAGCGGCTGGTCCGCCCTTGGTGGGCAAGTCCGTAATCCGCACATGCTGGACCGCAATCCCTGCGGCTCCAGTTCCGGCTCTGGCGCAGCGGCGGCTGCCTCACTCGCCGCGGGAACCGTCGGAACAGAAACCAATGGGTCGATTTCCTGCCCCTCTACGGTCAATGGCGTGGTGGGCTTTAAACCAACCGTCGGCCTTGTCTCGCAAGACTATATTATCCCGATCTCCTCCTCACAGGACACGGCAGGCCCAATGACCAAATCGGTCAGGGGCGCAGCGATGATGCTATCCGCGATGGCAACCGGAGATACGAGAACGGACTATGCCAGCGCTTTGGACGACGCCTCTCTTCAGGGCGCGCGCATCGGCGTGTTGCGCGGGGCAGAGGGCAGCAACGCCCTGATCCGGGAGCGCTTCCACGCGGCACTGGTCGATATGGAAGCGGCGGGCGCCATCCTTGTTGATATAGAAGATGTAGACATGCCGAGCGGCTTTTGGGGCAAGGCGTTCGATGTGCTGAAATATGAGTTCAAGGCCACGCTGAATGCCTATCTGGCCACCACCCCCGACGCGGTCACGACCCGCTCTCTTGCAGACCTCATCGCCTTCAACCAGCAGAATGCCAATACCGAATTGGCGCTGTTCAACCAGGATATTTTCGAACAATCGAACGCGATGGACGGGCTCGAGTCAGACGGCTATCGCGACGCCGTCGCCCTTGTGCAGTCGGCAACACGTGAGGATGGCATAGACCGTCTTCTGGCGGAGCATGACGTGATTGCACTGGTGGCGCCGACCGGCCCCCTCGCCCCGCGCGTTGATCCGGTCAATGGCGATGTCTGGCCGGACTGGCCCGGCGCAGGCTTCATGGCGGCAATCGCCGGCTATCCGCACCTGACTGTGCCGATGGGAACTGCTCGCGGCCTGCCGGTCGGAATCTCGTTCATGGGCGGAAAGGATCAGGACGCCACCATCCTCTCCCTCGGCTACGCCTATGAACAGGCCAGCAATGCCCGCTCAGAACCGCAATACTATCAGACGGCAGAGGACCTGCCGAACATCGCAAATGCCATGCGCCGCCCAGATTAGACGCTAGAGCAGGATCGTGCCCTTGCCGTCTTTTTCCAGTGCGCGCTGATAGGAGGGATAGGCCCGCACCTGCTGCAGGAAACGGTGCGCATTCGGATAGTTTCCGGCGTCCATGCCAGCCCGGTGCGCGGCCAGCTCCATCGAATATCCCATTACGATATCTGCTGCCGTCAACTCTTCGCCAGCGAACCATTTATGCTTGCCCAGCGCCTTTTCCGCCTCTGCCATGAACGCGCTCAGGCGCGGGCCGAAGAAGGCCTTGTCCAGGCCGCCCACCAACATCTTCGCCGCAGGCTTCAGGAAAAAAGGCGCGCGGCTGGTCATCGCCATCATGACGAATTTGTTGGTCAGCAAGGGCTGGAAACTGCCCTGCGAGGCATGGAACCAGAACAGGTAGTCTGCACGATTATCCGTCCCCGGCGCGGGGCGCAGGCGGCCATCATCATGCTTGTCCATGATATAGTCGACAATAGCATTCGTCTCGGCCAGCGTGACGTCGCCATCGCTGATACAGGGCGCAGTGCCGAGCGGTGAGACGGCCTTGTATTCCGCCGGGGCCAGCCGCGTGTTCGGATCGCGGTCATACAGCTTCACCTCATAGGGCACACCCAATTCCTCCAGCAGCCAGAGGATTCGGATGGATTGCGACTTTTCGAGATGATGCAGCGTGATCATGGATTGGCCCCTCAGCCCAATATTGGAAACAGGAAGGACTGTAAGGCGCGGGGCGACCGCGTCCAGCTTTCCCTTGCGCAGGGGCGATGAATTTCCGCGCTAGAGCGTGATCTCGCGCCCTTCCGCGGCAGAGCGATAGATCGCCTCGATCAGCGCCATGTCCCGCAGGCCCATCTCGCCCGGCGTGATGATTTCGGTGCCGTCGCGAATGGCGTCCGCCAGATGATCGCACTGAAGCGCGAATTGTACGTTCGGGTCGCCGGGATTGAGGTCTTCGGTCACGCCATCGCGGGTCAGGCTCATCTTGTGGCCGCCATAGCCCGTCGCCGGTTGCATGAGCAGCGTGCCGGCCTCCCCCTCTACCCGCGCCATATTGTTGCCGGGCGCGGTGTCATAGGAGGTGAACAGGCGCGCCGTCGCCCCGGACGGGAAGCGCAGATCTGTCGTGACAGTGGAGAAGATCTGCTCGAAGCGCGGATCGTTTGCGGGCTGCTCGGTCACGGCCTTTACGGCCACCGGCATTTCCCCAGACAGGTAGAGCGCAGATTGAAGACCATAAATCCCGTAATCCTCCAGCGGCCCTCCTCCGGCCAGCGCGCGAACCACCCGCCAGTTTTCAGACACGCTGGTCGGTCCCATACGGTAATTCTGCGCCGTCTCGATATGTTTGATCTTGCCGACTGCCCCTTCCCGCATCAGTTCCATGGCGCGCAAATTGAACGGCTCGAAATGACAGCGATAGGCAAGCATCAGCTTGCGATTGGCGGCCTCCGAGGCAGCAATCATCTGCTCGCATTCGGCCACCGACATCGCCATCGGCTTTTCGCACAGGACATGCTTTCCTGCCGCAAAGCTCTTTTCCGTCCATTCCAGATGCAGGCCCGTCGGCAGCACATTATACACCGCTTCGACGCGATCATCGTCGGCGATGCGGTCAAAGTCTTCATACGAATAGATGGCATCCTCCGACAGGCCATAGGCCGCCGCCACCTTCTTCGCCTTGTCAGGGTTTCCGGACACGACTGCCGCCACATGACACCGGTCGGCCGCGGCCAGCGCGGGCAACACTTTGCCGATGCCGTAGCCGCCCAGCCCCATCACGGCGAACCCGACGCTGCCCTCTTTCGGTGCGGGCGGCGGGCTGTCGGGCAACTCGCCCCAGTTGGGCCACGGCATGCCGATCGCCGTGGCCGGGATCGCGCCGCTGCCTTCTGCACTGGCGCATCCCGCGATCCACGGCGCCGCCGCAAGGGTGGCGGAACTTAGGGCAATGAATTGCCTGCGCGAATGAATGAATCCGGTCATGAGGGTCTCCCTGAGGGTCGCTGCATCTTGTGTTAGCGCTACCGAAAGAGAAACCCAGCCGCCCTGTCCGGTCAAGGGAAAAGCCGGGCGTTGTTGATCACAACCGCGTCACAGCAGGCCCTGGCCAGACTTTCGGATACGCTCCACCACAGCGCCGACATGATACTGCATGGCGCCCGGCCCCATCGGCGCCTGACGTGCAAACTCCTTCTGCACTTCGTCGGCCCGTTTCTCCGCCGCCAGCCAGGCCGACGGTTCCGGCACGATCAGGAATGTGTCACGCGCGATCTCGTCCAGCGTGTGGCGGGCCACCTCCTCCGCCGGCTTGCCTTGCGCCATGACCGCACGGGCGATCGCGCTGCGGCGCTCATCCGCCGACATACCCGTTGCTGCGGGGCTCGTGTCCGGCATGCCTGTCGCGGTCAGGCCGGGGCACAACACGCTCATGCCGATACTGTCCGGCAATTCCGCCCGGAACACATCGCCCAGCGCCAGGACGCCATGCTTTGATGCCGTGTAGAAACCATTTCCCGGATGTTGCAGGCCAAGGGCGTGTTCAGATGCGGTCAGGCAGATATGCCCGGAATGGCCCGCCTCGATCATCCGTACAGCGAAGGCCTTCGCCGTAGCCCAGACGCCTTTCAGATTCACGCCCATCGTAACATCGAATTCCGCCTCACTGGCCTTGAGCAATGGGCGGGCAACACTGATTCCGGCATTGGCAAAGACAAGATCGACCCCGCCCAACCAGTTCCAGGCCTCCTCCGCCATCGCCTCGACACCCGCCACATCGGCGACATTGCACGCGATGGCGTGCGCCGCATCGCCCAGCTTTGCTGCCTGCGCCTCGGCGGCGTCCTTGTTGATGTCCACAATCACGACGCGGCCGCCATCGGCCACCATTGCGTCAGCCAGCGCCGCACCAATGCCGCTTGCACCACCTGTTATGACGGCTGTTCGTCCCTTCGTTTCCATGTCTGCGTCCTCCCCGTTCATACATTATGTCAGCTATAGCGCGCCTCGACCTTTTCGCCTGCCGTGCCGGCCTGCACCGCCTTCACGCTGGCGTCGAGGTCGGCGAGATAGGCGTCCGCCACCTCGGCATGTTTCGGGCTCAGCATCAGGTGCAGGCTTGGCGGCTCCTTCGTGACGGAGGTGAACCAGCCGCGCCGGAAGATCTCGCCATAGATCGCGAAGGCATGGACATCCGGATGCGTGAAGGCCACCAGGCCCAGCATCGAATTGCCGACCACGTCAAAGCCGAGCCGCTTGACGCCCTCCTCGATACGCTCCCGCGTCGCGCAGACCTGCCCCTGAAGCCGCTTGTAGCCTTCAATGCCCAGAGTGTTCATCACGCCCCAGGCCGCAGAGATCGCTCCGCCCGGCCGCGTGCCTGCCAGCGTCGGCGTCTTCATCGGCGCGCCGCTCCACCCGGCCATGTCAAACGGCATGTGAGCATACAGCTCCTCTGACCGGAACAGGACTGTCGACGCGCCCTTCGCGCAATAGCCGTATTTATGCAGATCCGCGCTCATGGATTTGACGGCCGGAACCTCGAAATCGAATTCAGGCACGGGCACGCCATTCATCCGCGCAAAGGGCGCGAAATAGCCGCCGACACAGGCGTCGACATGCAGCCAGACATCCTTCTGCTCCGCCACCTGACCCAGCGCCGCGATCGGATCAATGATGCCATGCGGGAAGTTCGGCGCCGACCCGACCATCATGATCGTCGCGGCGTCCACAACCTCCCCCATCGCCACCGGGTCCGCCTCATAGCTGCCATCAGTTTTCAGAGGCACGCGGCGAATTTCGATGTCCATCAGATGCGCAGCCTTGTCGAAGGCAAGATGCGCCGATTGCGGCAGCACCACATTTTGCCCTTCGCGCGGCTTGCCCCGGCTGCGCGCATAATCGCGCGCGGTCTTCATCGCCATCGTGATCGAATCGGTGCCACCGGACGTCATCGCCCCGGTCGAGCCCTCCGGCCCATGCAGCAGGGACAGGCCCATGCCGATCACTTCCTTCTCCATCTGTGCCAGGCTCGGGAAAGCGAGCGGACCGAGACCATTCTCCGCCATGTAGAGCCCATAGGCGTCGTGCTGGATGTTCGAGATTTCCGGCCCGGCATTAAATACGTAGACCGTGGTGCGTCCGTCGCGCCATTGCGCATCCCCGCCGCCGCGCGCAATCATCTCCTCGCGCACGTCACTCCAGTCGCGTCCCTTTTCCGGCATGGTGATCATGTAAACTGTCCTCCCGATTGCCGGTGTTCCGGCCTGTTTGGGACAGCCTAGAGAGATTGCACCCAGACGCAACCAAAGGCGGCGCGATGCGTTGGATTGGCACGAAGGAGTATGCACATGACACAGCAAGCTGATCCGAAGAATCGCAAACCAGAGACCGAAACCGAAGACGAACCGACTCACCACAAGAAGGTTCGCCCTGCGGGTGCAGAGAATATGGAGCATCCCCCGGAAGAGTGGAACGAGGTCGATGAGGAACTCGACGAATCCTTCCCGGCCAGCGACCCACCGGCAAATTACTAGTGTTTCATTCAGGGCAAAGGCTCGCAAAGATGGCTTCTGCCACAATGGGTTAGTCACAGCTTCCCGCAAGCGAACCTGACTTTTTTGCTCGCCCGTTGTGCGAACGCCGTTGCGAGCCTGCGTCCACGCCCCTACTGTAAGCATCGCTACGACGACATACGACATCTGGGGAATACACAGGCTTATGACGGACTATATCGGCTATGAGGCACTTACTCAGGCGGCTATGCGGGGCGTTGTACGCGAAGCCCTGCGCACTGGCGTTGAGGGCAACGGCCTGCCGGGCGACCATCATTTCTACCTGACTTTCCAAACCCGCGCCCCCGGCGTGAAGATTGCCGACTATCTGATCGAGCGCTTCCCCGAAGAAATGACCATCGTGATCCAGCACCAATACTGGGATCTGGAAGTGCATGACGGCCATTTCGAGATCATCCTGAAATTCTCCGGCGTGCCCCAGCACCTGCACGTGCCCTATGCCGCCATCACACGGTTCGTGGACCCGTCGGTCAATTTCGGCCTGACATTCGAATCCCCGGACAAGGACGCTGCCGTTATTTCTCCTGCGGGCGAAGCAACCAGCGCGCCCAGTGCCCCTGAGGACGCCGAAAGCGCCGAGGCAGAGGCCGGAACCGTCGTCAATCTCGACGCCTTCCGCCGCAAATAGGGCCGGACCGCAACCATGTCCGACGACGAAAAACCCCGCGTCTCCGACGCCGAGATGCTGGCGCGTTTCCAGAACTCCAAGAAGCGCCCGCCCTGCTCTGACACATTGGGCATGCGCCTTGTCGAAGTCGAGCAGGATGCCCAGCGCATCCGCATGGATTTTGACGTCTCTCCCAGCTTCGCCAACCCGACCGGCGCGGTTCAGGGCGGTTTCATTTCCGCCATGATGGACGAAGCGATGAGCACCTGCGTGATCATCGCCTCCAACATTACCATGACGGCGCCAACGCTTGAGATGAAGACCAGCTATCTGCGCCGCCTGATGCCAGGCAAGGCAAGCGTTGAGGCCCGCATCCTGCGCATGGGCAAGTCCGCCGCCTTCATGGAAGCCGAATGTTTCGATGCAGATGGCAAGCTCGTCGCCAAGGCGACCGCCACCGCCATCCCCATGCTGTTCAAACGCCTCGGCTGATGAGCTTTGACAAGCGCGCCTTCTGGCAGGACTTGCTGACGCGGGACGATATTCCCGCCGCCGCCCGCTTCCTGAATTTCGAGCTGATCGCCTTTGACGAGACCGAAGGCTGGGTCGAAGCGGCCTTTACCTTGCCGCCCGAAGCGGGCAATCCGGCTGGCGATGGTCAGGGCGGATTCGTTGCGGCCATGCTGGATGAAGTGATGAGCGTCGCGGGCTCCATCGTGCAGGATGGCCCGGCCATGGCCCCCACCCTGCAAATGACAACAAGCTATATCCGCCCCGTCCCGGTCGGTGAACGCCTGATCGGTCGCGGCGAATGTGTCCGCCGGGGCCGCGCCGGCATTTTCACGCAAGGTTTCCTGCGCCGCGAAGACGGCACATTGCTGGCGCAGGCTACTGCCAGCTGCATTCCGCGCGCCCTCGGCTGAGCCGTAGACGCGTTTTTTCAGGCCAATTTGCGCTCACATGCTTGATCCCGCCCGCACAGGCCATATGTGTTATTGAGAATTATTCTCAACACAGGTATGCCCGTTCATGTCCTCATCCAATTTTGCCGAAGCCATCGTCCTGCGCACCGCACAGCTGACGCCGCACATGTATCGCCTGACCTTCCGGTCAGAATTTGCTGCAGACTTCACGCTCGGCGCGCCCGGCCAATACCTGAAAGTGCTGGCCCCTGCCCCCGGCGAAGCTGGCCCGCCCGCCTTCGATCCGAACACCTACAAGACACAGATGCGCACCTATACGCTGCGCCATGTCCGCCCGGCACAGCAGGAATTCGACATCGATTTTGTCGTACATGGCGATGAAGGCATTGCCGGGCCGTGGGCGAAACAGGCAAGGCCTGGCAACCGCATCCTCATCTCGCGCCCCGGCACGCTGAAATTCACGGTCGAAGAGGCAGACTGGCATCTGTTCGCAGCGGACATGGCCGCCATCCCGGCCGCCGCCATCGAACTCGAAGGCCTGCCACAACATGCGGTCGGCGATGCCTTCTTCGAAATCCTCAGCGAAGAAGACCGCCAGCCCGTGCGCGCGCCAGCCGGCATCACCATCCACTGGATCATCAAGGCAGACTCCCACGCGCCGAGTGACGAGCTGATCGATGCGATCCAGTCCATCACATGGCGCGACGGCGCGCCCAGCGTATTCGTCGCCGGCGAATTCTCCGTGGCAAGACTGTTCCGCACCTATTTCCGCAAGGAACGCCCGACACGCAAAGACCTGACCTATGTCAGCTCCTACTGGAAACTCGGCCTCATCGAACCCGAACACAAAGCCTTCAAGGCGCAAATTGCGGCCTAGGCCGTCGCCATCGACTTGACCTGCACCTTGGTCGGGCGGGACCTGCCCTTGCCGTAGAGATTGACTTTCAGCTTCGAGATCGCATGGACCAGCGCGTTCGGGCCGTACTTGATCTCTCCGGTGAACTCGATGTCCGGGAAGCGCTGGAAAATCTGCTCATAGGCCACGCGCAGCTGCATCTGTGCCACGCGGGAGCCGAGGCATTTGTGGATGCCGTGGCCGAAGGCGATGTGCTTGTCGACATTGTCGCGCATCATGTCGAACCGGTCCGGGTCGGGGAAAATGTCCGCATCCCGATTGCCGGCGCCGTACCACATGACGACCTTCTCATCCTTGGCGATCATCTGGCCGTTCAGCTCAATGTCTTCCAGCGCGGTGCGGCGCATGTGCTTCACCGGGGAGATCAGGCGCAGCGCCTCGTCCGACATGCGCGGGATCAGCGACGGATCCTCCAGCACCATGGCGCGCTGCTCCGGCCATTCTGTCATCAGCTTGATCGTGCCCGACAGGGAATTGCGCGTCGTGTCATTGCCCGCAAAGATGATCAGCAACCAGGAGCCATCAAGAAATTCCTGTGGCAGGTCTTCATCGTCCAGCTTGGAATGGGCGATGACGGTCAACAGGTCTTCCCGCGGATTGGCGCGGCGGTCTGCCATCACCTGCGCGCCATAGGCAAACATGTCCTCAACCACTTTCTTGAAGCGCAGCGGGAACAATGGCTCGCCCAGGAAGGTGCGCAGTGGATTGGTCATGAACTGGCTGGCCATTTCCAGGTAATGCATCCAGTGGACGATCTTCTGGCGATCTTCTTCGTCCACGCCCAGCATCTCGCACAGGGTGAACAGCGGCAGCTGGTTGGAGAACAGTTTGACGAAATCGACCTCTGGTCCGTTCGCCTCCAGATCATCCAGCAGCGAGTCCACCTTCACGCTGACCTTCTCGCGCAATTGCTTCACATAGGCCGGAATGAAGAAATCCTTCTGCTGGATGCGCATCTGCATGTGGCGCGGCTCGTCCATCGAGATCAGATTGTCCATCGCCGCGCGCACCAGGATTTCCGGTTTCCAATGCTGGCGCGGGGGCACGGCCAGATTGATGCCGCCCCGCTCCGATGAAAAAACCTGCGGCTGCAGCTCAACGGCCTTGATGTCTTCATAGCGGGAAACCGACCAGAAGCCCGTGCCGCCCCGCCCCATCTTGGACCACATGACCGGCGCTTCGCTGCGCATGCGGGCATAGAGTTCGTAGGGGTGGCCCTGTGTCCAGGAGTTGGGATTCCAAAGCTCGAAATCCGATTCGAGCATGGGATAGGCAAGTGGGTTTGCCGGCATTACTGCGCCGGTGTCTTCAAGAATGGCGTCGCTGACCAGCCTCGTCATGGCTTCCTCCGAGTCATGTTTTGACCACACTATCCCCGGCTCTCCCTACGACACTCAAGGGGCAAAAACCGGCTTTCTCTATTTAGAGCAGAAATTCCCTTCGCCCAGCGTCACCCACGATTTCGCGGCTGATCCATGTTAAGCTCACTGGAGTGATCCGGCGCAAAGACCGGACAGGGAGGAAAACATGGCCGACGACCAGACCGCACCGCCGGTGCCGCATTCCGTTATTGAAGTGACCGCTTTCATGCCCGATGCGCGCGCCAATCCGCATCCCAAGCTTGAAGCCCTGCGCCACAATTGTCCCGTCATGCGTGACGAGATCGCCAAGACCTGGTTCCTGACGCGCTATGCCGACATTCGCGAAACCGTGAATGATCGCAGCTTCGTCCGCCATCCGCTCAATTCCGAAGAAGGCTCAATCTCGCGCCAGCTGATCGAGGATGACGAAACCCCGCGCCGCACCTCCATTCTCTTCCTGGATGACCCTGACCATGCCCGCGTTCGCCCGCCGCTGGCGAAGGCCTTTTATGCGCGCATCCAGAAGATGAAGCCCCAGATCGAAGCCATTATTGACGAGACCATCGACGCCGCGCCCGCGACCGGCCGGTTTGACCTGATGGCAGACATCGCCGTGCCTATCCCCGTCACCGTCATCGCCCGCATTCTCGGCGTGGACGAGGAACGCCTGCCGGATTTCCGCCAATGGTCTGAAGACATCATCCTCAGCCTCAATCCCGTGCGCACCCCGGAAGAGACAGAACGGATGGAACACGGCGGCCACGCGCTCGACGCCTATTTCACCGAATTGATGGAGGCGCGCCGCAAGACCCCCGGCGATGATCTGATTACAGACATGGTACAGCTGCAGGCAAGCGGCGACGCTCCGCTGACAGATGACGAACTGCGCATCAATCTCGGCGCGCTCCTTGTTGGCGGGAACCTCACCACGACAGACCTGATCGGCAATGGCGTGTGGCTGTTCCTGACCCATCCGGACCAGCTCGCCGCGTTCAAGGCCGATCCGGCGCTGGGCGCGCAGGCGGTTGAGGAAGTGCTGCGCTATGAGGCGCCCGTCTCGGCCACCTCCCGCATCGTCGAGGCCGACAAGACAGTCGCCGGCTGTCCGATGAAGGCCCATCAGGTCGTGTTCTGCTCACTGGCCTCCGCCAATCGGGACGAGGCCGTATTTGACGCGCCCGAAGCGTTCGACATCACGCAGAAACGCGCCAGCCATGTCGCTTTCGGCGGCGGCCCACATATCTGCATCGGGGCCCCCTTGGCCCGCATGGAAGCGCGCCGCGTGTTCGAGAAACTGTTCGCGCGCTATCCCGACATGCGCCTGCCAGAGCAGGAGCTGACCTGGCGCGCCCTCCCCTTCTTCCGTGGGCTGGAGCGACTGGACGTGGAAGTGTGAGTTTCTCCCGTATCTCCGGCGAATGCCAGAGCCTACCGCGGCTAGCTATGGGGAGCCGCCTCGGGAGACCCCGGATCAAGTCCGGGGAGGCGGGAGAGGGAGTTCCGCCAGAATTCCCCAAACACCCCATCTGCGCGCTGTTTATGGTGCGTTACGCAAAAACGTGTCATAGGGGGCAAAATCTTCCCGCGCTGCGCACGCTGCTGCGCCCTTAGCGCCCCTGAAAGTCCCTGCCCCATGACCGACACCTCCCTTATCCCATCGGCGCTTGCCGAGGCCCTTGCGCAGCGTGGATACGACACGCTGACCCAGGTCCAATCCGCCGTCATTGAAGAAGACCTCGCTGGCCAGGACCTGCTCGTCTCCGCGCAGACCGGCTCCGGCAAGACGGTTGCCTTCGGCCTCGCCATGGCCGCCGACCTGCTGGACGGTGCCGACCGGTTCGACCGCCCCGAAACGCCGCTGGCCATCATCGTCGCCCCGACCCGGGAACTGGCACAGCAGGTCTCCCGCGAGCTGGACTGGCTCTATACCCCCTCCGGCGCGCGCCTGACCACCTGCGTGGGCGGCATGGACATGCGCGACGAGCGCCGGGCGCTGGGCCGCGGGGTCCACATCGTTGTCGGCACGCCGGGCCGCCTGTCAGACCATATCCGCCGTGGCTCGCTCGACGCTTCCAAGGTGCGCGTCGTCGTGCTGGACGAGGCCGACGAGATGCTGGACATGGGCTTCCGCGAGGAGCTGGAGCACATTCTCGACGGCACACCTGAAACCCGCCGCACGCTGATGTTTTCCGCCACCGTGCCGAAAGGCATCGCCGCGCTCGCCTCCCGCTACCAGAACGATGCCAAGCGCATCACCACGGCGGCAGAGAAGTCCCAGCATGTCGACATCGACTATCGGGCCCTGCTGGTTGCGCCGGGGGATGAAGAAAACGCCATCGTCAACATTGTCCGCCATTCCGACAGCGAGACCGCCATCGTCTTCTGCACGACGCGCGCCGCCGTGAACAAGCTGATGAGCCGTATGGGCAATCGCGGCTTCCCGGTTGTCGCCCTGTCAGGTGAGCTGAGCCAGAAAGAGCGGTTCAACGCGCTGCAAGCCTTGCGGGACGGCCGCGCCCGCGTCTGTATCGCGACCGATGTTGCCGCGCGCGGGCTGGACCTCGAAAATCTCGGCCTCGTCATCCATGCAGACCTGCCACGCGATCCGGCCACCCTGCTCCACCGGTCAGGCCGGACAGGCCGCGCAGGCCGCAAGGGCGTCAGTGCGCTTCTGGTTGCGCCACGTGCCCGCCGCAGGGTGGAGCGCCTGCTGCGCGACGCAAAGATCGAGGCGAGCTGGGGAAAACCGCCGTCTGCAGATGAAATCAATGCGCTGGACGATGCCCGCCTGATGGCCGACCCGATCTTCACCGAAGATGCCAGCGCCAATGAGGCAGAACTTGCCCGCACACTGATCGACACCTATGGCGCAGAACAGATCGCGGCCGCCTTCATCCGCCGCCAGCGCGCCGGGCGCACCGCCCCGGAAGATCTGCGCGAAGTGGATGACCGCCCGCCCTCGCGTGAGCGGCGTGAGCGCAATGATCGTCGCGACCGGGATGATCGTGGCCCCAGAGAACCACGCGAGCCGCGCGAACGCCGCCCGCGCGAGCCGCAGCCCGGATTCGAGAATGCAACATGGATCGGCCTGAACGTCGGTCGCCGCAAGAATGCCGAAGCCCGCTGGCTGCTGCCCATGCTGTGCAAGGCCGGTGGCCTGTCACGCGAAGACATCGGCGCGATCCGCATCAACCCGGCCGACACGCATGTGGAACTGAAGCCCGACGCCGCCAAACGCCTGTTCGACACGATCAAGCCGGATGGCACGCTGGAAAAAGGCCTGCGCGCCTTCTCGCTGGACGGCCCGCCTGCCGCGCATGCGCCAGGCTCCGACGCAAAGGAAGACCGCCCGCCGCCCCGCCGCGAACGCAAGAAGCCAAAGCCGCCCGCCGCGGCGAAGGAAAAACCCTTCGATCCGCTGACCGACTACATCCAGGATGACCGCCCGGCCAAGAAGGCCCGCAAGGCGCCCCAGATCCGCGCAAAAGCCCCCGGCAAGGGCGGCAGACCCACCGGCGGCGACCAGACCTACAAGCGCCCCACCAAGAAAAAGCCCTTCAAGAAAGGCCCGGCCAAAGGCCACAGCAAGGGATCGAAGAAGCCACAGGCGGACTAGCCGCCATCACTGGCGCGACCTGAAATTCCTCTTGCGGCACTGATATACATTTCATATATGATCCATATATGAATTGTATTCGGAGCCGGACATGGGAATTGTAAACATCGACGACGACCTGCACGAGCAGGTCCGGCGGGCCAGCAAGGTGTCCGCCCGCTCCATCAACGCTCAGGCAGCCTACTGGATCAGGATCGGCATGCTTTGCGAAATGAATCCGACCCTCAGCTATAGCGAAGTCCTGAAGCGCGAACTGGAGACCGCTGGCGTCTCGGCGCCCTCTCTCACGCCTGATCGCGCCGCTGTCGACGCATGACAAAGACGCCACAGGAACTCGCGCTGATGGCGGAATCCGGACGCCTGCTCGCAGCCGTATTCGAGTATCTGGACACGCTGGACCTCATTGGAACAACCACCCTCCAGATCAACGATCTGGTCGAACACTACATTCGGGAAGACCTTCAGGCCCGCCCCGCCAGCAAGGGGCAATATGGGTTTGAGTTTGTCCTGAACGCCTCCATCAACAATGTTGTCTGTCACGGTGTTCCGTCGCCTACGGACGTTCTACGCGATGGCGACATTGTGAACTTCGACATCACGCTGGAAAAGAACGGCTATATTGCCGATTCCTCCAAAACCTACCTTGTTGGCGATGTCTCGCTCGCGGCCAGGCGTCTGGTTCAGGCGACCTACAGCGCCATGTGGAAAGGCATTCGAGCGGTCCGCCCCGGCGCACGACTGGGGGACATAGGCTTCGCGATTGAGCGCCACGCTAAACGCGCTGGCTATTCCGTGGTGAGGGAATATTGCGGCCACGGCATTGGCCGGGAGATGCATGAAGATCCGCAAATCCTTCATTTCGGCAAACCCGGCACCGGCCTCACCCTGCGCGAAGGCATGGTGTTCACGATCGAACCGATGCTCAATCGCGGCCGCCGCACCGTACGGACCGAAGAGGATGGCTGGACGGTTGTGACCACGGACGGCTCCCTCTCGGCTCAGTTCGAGCACACGGTCGCGGTAACGGCCACGGGCGTCGACGTGCTGACGCTCAGGCCAGAGGAACGCGCCCCCGGCTTCCGGGCCGCATGAACAGCAGGTCCTCCCGCACCGTCAGAGATTGACGCCCGGCGCGCCAGCCCGCACACCCCTGCGGGCAACAAGACGCGGAGCGCCCCATGACCGACCATATCCAGACCAGCCTCGACAACCAGATCCTGACGCTCACCATCAACCGGCCCGAGCGCAAGAACGCCCTGACCCAGGCCATGTATGGCGCGATGGCGGATGCGATTGTCGGCGCGAATGACGACAAGGCGGTCCGCGCCATCATCATCACCGGCGAAGGCGACATGTTCACGGCTGGCAACGACCTTGGCGATTTCGCCTCCGACATGGAGCGCAGCTCCGGCGAGCCGCCTGTCACCCGCTTCCTGAACGCCATCCGCGACGCAGAAAAACCGCTCATCGCCGCCGTCAACGGCCCGGCCATCGGCGTTGGCCTGACCATGCTGCTGCACTGTGACATCGCCTATGCGGCTGAGAGCGCCAATTTCCGCGCGCCCTTCACGGCGCTGGGTCTTGTGCCGGAAGCGGGCTCCTCGCTGCTCCTGCCGCTGTCTGTGGGCAATTCCATGGCCAATGAGATCCTGCTGGCAGGCCGCATCCTGACCGCGCAGGAAGCGCTGGACTGTGGCCTCGTCTCGCGCCTTGTGCCGGATGCAGGCCTGATGGCCGCCGCAACCGCCTGCGCCCAGCAGGTCGCCGCCGCCGCGCCGACAGCCATTCGCCGCTCCAAGGCGCTGATCCGCGCCAATCGCGACGCCGTGAAACAGCGCATGGCCGAAGAAGGCAAGGCGTTTGCGGAACAGCTCAAATCCCCTGATTTCGTCGAAGCCGCCGCCGCCTTCGCCCAAAAGCGCAAACCGGTCTTCCAGGACTGAGTGACGCAATCGGTCTGGGTCCCGGATAAATCCTGTCGGATTTTCCGGGATGACAAGACGAGAAATCATATCCCCCTCCATTGTCATCCCGGAATTTGCGCTAGCAAATATCCGGGACCCACTGCCCTCTCCCGCCGCCCGGACCTGATGCCGAGCGCGGGTTCTCTGGCCGATTCAGCCCCCTCTGACAGCCCCGGAATCCCCCCTGATTCCGGGGTTTTTTGACACTTTTTTGCCCCGGCCATCCGCAGACGGACGCCCTGCCGGCCAAATCGGCCCGCAATACCCTGTTTTAAAAGGGTTTTCCGGGCTGCAAATTCCCCCTCTCATCTGTGGCCTTTAGGCGTCAAACCCCCTATAAATAAAGGCGAATCCACGAATCGATGAGGAGGCCTTTATGGCCGAAGGCACGCAAGCTGAATCCCCCGAATATGGCGCTGGCTCGATCAAGGTCCTGAAGGGCCTGGAAGCGGTCCGCAAACGCCCCGGCATGTATATCGGCGACACCGATGACGGCTCGGGCCTGCACCACATGATCTACGAAGTTGTGGACAATGCCATCGATGAGGCGCTTGCCGGTCATGCAGACCGTGTGACGGTCACGCTTTACCCCGATGGCTCTGCCGAAATCACCGACAATGGCCGCGGCATTCCGGTCGACATGCACCCGACCGAGGGCGTCTCCGCGGCCGAAGTGATCATGACCCAGCTGCATGCGGGCGGAAAATTCGATTCAAACTCCTACAAGGTCTCGGGCGGCCTTCACGGCGTCGGCGTGTCCGTCGTGAACGCGCTGTCGGACTGGCTGGAGCTGACCATTCACCGCAATGGCAAGGAACACTGGGTCCGCTTCATCGAGGGGGGCCGCGTGGAGGCGCCCCTGATCGAGCGGGGCGAGTCCCCGAACCGCGACAATGGCAAGCCCTATACCGGCACCGCCGTGCGCTTCCTCGCCTCGCCGTCGACCTTCACCAAGACCGATTATGACCGCAAGACGCTGGAGCACCGCCTGCGCGAGCTGGCCTTCCTGAACTCCGGCGTGAAGATCATCTTCCGCGATGAGCGCGACGCCGAGCCCTATGAGGCGATCCTCGAATATGAGGGCGGCGTGAAGGCGTTCGTCGAACACCTCGACAAGACCAAATCCAAGCTGATCCCTGAGCCGGTCTACGCCATCGGCGAGAAGGACGGCATCACGGTCGAAGTCGCGATGGAGTGGAATGACAGCTATCACGAGAACGTGCTCTGCTTCACCAACAACATCCCGCAGCGCGATGGCGGCACCCATCTGGCGGGCTTCCGCGGCGCGCTGACCCGCCTGATCAACAAATATGCGAATGAAACCGGCATTGCGAAGAAATCCAAGGTCGAGATTTCCGGCGATGATGCGCGCGAGGGCCTGACCTGCGTCCTGTCGGTGAAAGTGCCTGATCCGAAATTCAGCTCCCAGACGAAAGACAAGCTCGTCTCCTCCGAGGTGCGTCCCGTGGTTGAGAGCCTGATGGGCGAAAAGCTCGCCGAATGGTTCGAGGAACACCCGAAGGAAGCGCAGGAAATCATGATGAAGATCGTCGAGGCGGCGGCGGCGCGCGAAGCGGCCCGCAAGGCCCGCGAGCTGACGCGCCGCAAGTCTGCGCTCGACATCACCTCCCTGCCCGGCAAGCTGGCCGACTGTCAGGAGAAAGACCCGGCGAAATCCGAACTCTTCATCGTCGAGGGTGACTCCGCGGGTGGCTCTGCCAAACAGGGCCGTGAACGTCAGAACCAGGCCATCCTGCCCCTGCGCGGGAAAATCCTGAACGTGGAACGCGCACGCTTTGACAAGATGCTGTCCTCCGATCAGGTCGGCACACTGATCATGGCGCTCGGCGCGGGCATCGGCCGGGACGAGTTCGACATCAACAAGCTGCGCTATCACAAGATCATCATCATGACCGATGCTGACGTGGACGGCGCCCACATCCGTACCCTGCTGCTGACCTTCTTCTATCGTCAGATGCCGGAGCTGATCGAGAAGGGCTATCTCTACATTGCCCAGCCGCCGCTCTACAAGGTGTCGCGCGGCAAGTCCGAACGTTACCTGAAAGATGATGCCGAGCTTGATTCCTACCTCATCGACGAGGGCACGTCCGGCGAGGCGCTGATCCTGCCGGATGGCACCCAGATTGCCGGCGAAGACCTTCGCGACCGTGTGCGCGCAGCCTCCAACTTCCGGGCAAACCTCGCCCGTCTCGCCCTGCGCGCCCCGGCAGATTTGCTGGAACAGGCCGCAATGGCCGGCGCGATGGCCGCAGGCGCGGGCGACGCCGAAGCGCAGAAGACCGCCGAACGCCTGAACCGCTTTGCCGAAGAGGGCGAAGACAATTGGATGGGCCGTTTTGAAGACGGCGCGCTGGTCCTGAAGCGCACCGTGCGCGGCGTGGAAGAGAACGCCATCCTGCCTGCGCCGCTACTGGCCAGCCAGGACGCCATTCGCCTCGCCGAACGCGCCGAAAGCCTGCGCGAGCTGTATGACCAGCCGCTGATCCTGCGCCGCGAAAAAGGCGGTGACTTTACCGTCCACGGACCATGCGCCCTGTTCCAGGCCGTGCTGACCGCGGGCCGCGACGGTATCAAGATCCAGCGCTACAAGGGTCTCGGTGAAATGAACGCCGACCAGCTCTGGGAAACCACGCTCGACTCCAACGCCCGCACCCTCCTCCAGGTCCGCGTCGACCATATCGAGGAAGCCGACGAAATGTTCACCAAACTCATGGGCGACATCGTCGAACCACGGCGTGAGTTCATCGAAGAGTTCGCGCTGGAAGCCGAGGTGGATGTTTAGGGAGCAATGGACTGGCTAGGGAAATTTCACATCTACGTTTTGGGTGACTTCTACCCTCAGCCCGACAATTGGATTTATCATTACCAGACGCTATTGTCAGGTACTGCTGCCTTGCTTGCAGCCGTGATTACAGTTGGGATACTTTGGCTCCAAATGCGCGCGAGTGAACGTGCACATGAAGAAGTAATTCAACGCCGCTTTCGATCCGCAAAAGCAAATCTTCCTTTGTCCCTGAGCGACTTATTCGACTACGGAGAGGCCTGTATAAAGGTACTCTCCAGTTTTACGAAGAAGAGTACAGGTTCCGAGCCTATACAAGCAAATGTATGTGCTCCCGAAATTCCGAAGGCCGCACTTTCAAATCTGACTGAGTTGATAGAATACTCCGATCACTCCGACGCTAGGTATCTAGAAAGCCTGCTGAGGTTTATCCAAGTCCAAAACTCTAGATTCCGAAGTACCCTCCGAGATATTCATCCGTCGGATTCAAATGGCAAGATTGTTGGCAAGCACAACCTACGACATGATGTATTGGATGCGCACATCTTGTTAGCGATGGCAGGGCATATTTTTCCTTTTGCCCGCAGAGAAGTGGATCATATCGGCTCCTATAAAGCTACGGAAGAATTTCCGGGTAGATATTTTCTTTATACTAACTTTGACAAAGAAACCGTGAAGTATGTCGTCGATAAGTTGCACCGCTACTGTGAGAAGCAATTCTTGAAATAGGTTGTCCAACTCTTTTCGGCAATCCAGATGGCTGGTTATGTTTCGCTGATCTGCCGAACATCCCCCACACACCGCCGCCCCGGGCTTGACCCGGGGTCTCCCGCGGCGGCTCCGCGTAGCCGGCCGCGCGGGGCTCCGGGTCGAGCCCGTAGATGCGGCGGGGGCGAGCCGGGAACCCATCCCGCCCTTCCCCGTTCCTTCCGCGAGACCCATGCGCGAAGGAGCCCTCCATGCCTGCCCAGTCCGAAGCCCAGCAGAAGGCCGCCGGCGCGGCGCTGTCCGCCAAGCGCGGCGAGACGAAGGTCAGCGACCTGCAAGGCGCGTCAAAGGAGATGTACGACTCGATGAGCGAGTCCGAGCTCGAAGACCTGGCCTCCACCAAGCATGACGACATTCCGGAGAAGAAAGGCGACTGATGGCGACCGACGGCTACGATATCGGCACGAAAGTGGAATGGGACTGGGGCAATGGCACCGCCACCGGCAAGGTGGACGAGCACTTCACAGACACGGTCACCCGCACGATCAAGGGCAATGAGGTGAAACGCAAGGCGACAAAAGACGACCCCGCCTACCTCATCAAACAGGAAGACGGCGACCGCGTCCTCAAATCCCACTCCGAACTGCGCAAGGCTTGAGGCTCACTTACAGTGATGGGGATTGGCATCAGACTGCCCGCGCCCGTGCTTCGACTTCGCTCAGCATGAGCGCTCAATAAGCACGGACTCATCCTGAGCGAAGTCGAAGGATGAAGCGGCCCAAACCCCACCCCCAATCCGTCTGAGAAGCCCGGCCTTCAGACTCGGCCTCATGATCCGTGCAGGCGACTTCTTGATCCATGCGGCCCGGTTCAGCCTCGACCGGCTGGACTGGATGGTCGGCGACATGCGCCGGCGGCTGGGCCTTGGCCTGTTGCCCTGCCTGCCCTTTCTGGCGCGGCGGGAGCTGCAGGGCCTGACGCGATTCCTGGCCTATGCCGAACCCCTGATGCGGCGCCTGATCGTACTGCTCGCGGCAGAGCTTGGCGCGCTGCCCACACATCCGCCTACGGCGCATGTCAATCCCTCACCGAAAACCGCCGCACGCCCCGTCGCGAAAGGCCGCCTGTTCCCGGCGACACATTTCCGACTGACAGAGGCCGAGCCCGGAAAGACACGGCGCACGCCGCCGCCCAAACGCTTCCGCACGGGCCCGCGCATTCGCCTGCTGGATGAGGAGACGCCGGTAGACCTGTCCGAATACAGGGCCGAACCCTTTGACATCCTGCCCGCCGCGCGGCAGGTGCGCCGCTTCCTGGCACTGGAACATGCGATGGACAATCTGCCCCGCTATGTCGAGGCGATGCGCCGCCTCATGGGACAGGCCACCCCGATCCTCACCCGCGCCCTACCACCCGCCTTTTCCCGCCTGCCGGTGACGCGGGCCGAAGAAACCGCGCTGATAGAGCTGCATGATGTGGCGGTCCGGGAATGTCCGGATACGTCCTGAGTTTGGGCACGCGTTTTCACAATCCATATCCCCGGACTTGATCCGGGGCCTCCCGAGGCGGCTCCGCATAGGCAACCGCGGGAGACTCCGGCATGCGCCGGAGACACGGGTGGGTCTGAGCGGTTATCCCGCGCCCGTGCTTCGACTTCGCTCAGCATGAGCGCTCATTGAGTGCAGCACAGAACAGACTCATCCTGAGCGAAGTCGAAGGATGACGCGGTTGAAGGGAATGTGGCCCAGGCAAATGCTGAATGTTCTCCGCATTGACACGTCCCCCTACTCCAACAGGCTCAGCCCCACACCGGCGAAGCGGATTTCCCGCCCGTCCACATCCAGGCCCATCGCCTCGGCGCGCGACAGGATGGTATCGGCATCCGGACGGTAGAGGCCGAAGGCGGCGAGCTTTTCCACCGGACCCTCACGGAACACGATGGCGGCGTCTTCGAGATACAACACCCGCTCGTCCACGGTCAGGCCCAGCGCCAGGGCCCAGCGCGCGGCGAGGCCGTCGGGGTCTGGTGTCTCCATCGCGGCGCTGACCAGCCGTCCGGGCACGGTGTTGTCGCGCCAGGCCGGGCCGCCCCAGCGCCAGCTGCCCGCCGGGCGCGCTTCGTCCACAGAGACGATCGCGCCGCCAATATCGGCCGGGTGCAGATGGCTGGCGGAAATGTCCGGCAGGTCAATGTTCCAGACGCGGCGAATGCCCATCCCGTCCACGCGGGCGCGCAGGGCGTTCAGATCATCGGTCTGGAAGATCGCCATGTATCCGCCCTCGCCCACCCGGTCGATGAAGCGGCGCGCGGGCGCACTGTCCGCCATCGGCACGACCACCTCCAGGAACTGGTCGCCAAGGGCGTAGACCCGGTTCTCCAGGCCGAACTCCTTCACGCCGGGGTCCACGAAAGGCGCGCCCAGTTCCAGCAGCTCTCCCAGCTGGTCAGCGGCCTCCAGCGTTTCGGCGGCAATCACCAATTGGCGCAGGCGTGGTGCGGTCATCTTGTCCTCCCTCGGCGCAGTCGCTCGTGCAGGTGGCAACCGCTTTCCCCTCTCCTACCACACCTGCCCCGGCGGCACACATATGCCGCGCCAAGAAATCGATTCCCGCGCGGAGGGGACTCGTCTACGGTCCGGCGCTCATGATTGCCCGCCTTCTCTCCGCCCCCATGCTGATCTCCGCCTTTGCTATTCTGGTCGGCACCGGTGTGGACGCGCTGGTGAAGGGCGTCGCGCCCGATGCGGGGCTGCAGCATCTCGTGGCCTGGCGCTTCCTGTTCGGCGCACTCATCGCCCTTGCGGTCTTCCTGGCCCAGCGCAAGCCCGCGCCCGGCTGGGCGGCCATCCGCTTCCACACCTTGCGCGGCCTGCTGCAGCTGTTCTGCGCCTTCACCTTCTTCTACGCGCTGACCCAGCTGCCACTGGCCGTGGCCACCACGCTTGGCTTTACGGCGGCGCTGCTGGTTGCGCCGGTCGCGCGCCTCCTGCTGGGCGAGAAGATCAGCCCTGTTGCGGCGGGCGCCACCCTGCTCGGCTTTGCGGGCGTTGCCTTTGCCCTCTCCGGCCAGTCCGGCGCAGGCGAGGATGCGGGCAACCAGACACTCGGCCTGATCTCGCTGTTCAGCTCCACAATCGGCTATGCGTTCGTGCTCGTCCTGTTGCGGATGCGGGCCCTGATCGAGGACGCCACCACGATTGCGTTGTTCACCAATATCGTCCCCGCGCTGGCCATGCTGCCGGTCACGTTTGGCGTGTTCGGCGCGCCAGACTGGAATGACCTGCCGATCTTCGCACTGCTGGGCCTGCTTGGCTATGGGGTCTGGTACCTGGCGACGCTGGCCTATGGGCGCGCCCCGGCGCAGCGGCTGGCCCCGCTGGAATATACCTCCCTGGTCTGGTCGGCCCTGCTCGGGCTTGTCTTCTTCAACGAGATGCCCAGTTGGCAGCTCTGGGTCGGCGCGGTCGCGATCATCACGGCCTGCCTGATCGTTGCCTTTGAGGGCCGGTTCCGCACCCGCCGGGAAGCGCGCCTGCCCGCCAGCGACCTGCCGGAATAGGGCCCGGCCTGTTGCCGATGCTATAGCGTCACGATCGCAACGCTATCACAGGCTGATTGACCCCTCCCCCAAGAGCCGCCACACAGATGGCATGAGTGAACACGCCCATTCCCATGCGCACGATCATGGTCACAATCATGGACATGGCCACGGTCATGACCATCACGATCATGACCATCACGCCGATATGAGCAGCGCCGATTCCCGCCGGCGCGTTGCCATTGCCGGCCTGCTGACGGCCGCGTTCATGATCGCGGAGATTGTCGGCGGCGTCATTTCCGGCTCGCTGGCCCTGCTGGCTGATGCGGCGCACATGCTGACCGATGCAGGCTCCCCCGCGCTCGCCTGGGTCGGCTACAAGCTGGCCGAGCGCCCGGCAGACCCGCAGCGCTCCTATGGCTTTGCCCGCATGAAGATCCTGGCCGCCTTCACCAATGGTATCCTGCTGGTCCTGCTCTCGCTCTGGATCGTGTGGGAAGCCATTCACCGCCTGCTGGAACCGGTCGAAGTGATGGGCAATGTGCTGATGGCCGTCGCGGTTGGCGGCCTGATCGTCAACATCATCGCCTTCGCCATTCTGCATGGCGGCAGCAAGGAAGACCTGAACCTGCAGGGCGCGCTCTGGCATGTGGCCGGGGATTTGCTCGGCTCGGTCGCCGCCATCGGCGCAGCGGTGATCATCATGACCACGGGCTGGATGGCTGCAGACCCGATCCTGTCAGTCCTCGTGGCCCTGCTGGTTCTGTTTGCGGGTGTGCGCATTGCCCGTAAATCCGGTCATATCCTGCTGGAAGGCACCCCCGCCGGGCTGGACCCGGCAGAGATCAGCGCAGACCTCGCCAGCCTCGAAGGGGTCGTCTCGGTCGATCATCTTCACGCCTGGGCGCTGACCGAGCAAAAGCCCCTGATCACGCTGGAAGTGACCGCCGCAGACGGCGCCGATCCGGACCTGCTGCGCCGCGCGGTGAAAGACAGGCTGGCTGACCGGTTTCAGGTCTCCCACGCCACGGTAGAAGTCGTCTGCGCGGGCAATGACACGGCCTTGGCCCCTGCCGGACAGTGTTCACATTGATATGAAGCCCGCAGCGCTTTAAGGCTCGGTCAACGCTCCCTATATGGCGGGCCGAACAACAAGAACAGATGGCGGAGCCTTCCGAAATGGCTGACACGAAACACACCGAAATCCTGATCATCGGCTCCGGCCCGGCTGGCTGGACCGCCGCTGTCTATGGCGCGCGGGCGATGCGCGATGTGACCGTGGTGACCGGCATGCAGCCCGGCGGCCAGCTGACCATCACGACAGAGGTTGAGAACTATCCCGGCTTCACCGAGATTCAGGGTCCGGACCTGATGGTGAAGATGCAGGAACACGCCGAAGCCATGGGCGCAACCGTCATCAATGACCATATCGCCGATGTTGATTTCTCCTCCCGGCCGTTCAAGGCTGTGGGCGAAAGCGGCACCACCTACACCGCCGATTCCGTCGTCATCTCCACGGGCGCGCAGGCCAAATGGCTGGGCATCCCGTCAGAGGAAAAATACAAGGGCTTCGGCGTCTCCGCCTGCGCCACCTGTGACGGCTTCTTCTATCGCGGCAAGGAAGTCCTCGTCGTCGGCGGCGGCAACACGGCCGTGGAAGAAGCGCTGTTCCTCACGAACTTCGCCTCCAAGGTCACGGTCGTGCACCGCCGCGACGGTTTCCGCGCCGAGAAGATCCTGCAGGACCGCCTGTTCAAAAACCCGAAAGTCGAAGTGGTCTGGAACACGGTTCTGGATGAAGTGCTCGGCGAAGGTGACCCGGCTGGCGTGACGGGCGCGCGCCTGAAGAATGTCGACACCGGCGAGACGACGGACATTCCGGTGCATGGGGTGTTCATCGCCATCGGCCACGCCCCGTCCACGGAACTGTTCAAGGGCAAGCTGGCCATGAAGGACAATGGCTATCTCATCACCGCGCCGGATTCGACCGCCACCGAAATTCCCGGCGTCTTCGCCGCAGGTGACGTGACCGACGAGACCTATCGCCAGGCCGTCACCGCAGCCGGCATGGGCTGTATGGCCGCGCTGGAGGCCGAACGCTTCCTGTCCGAACAGGAAGCCCAAGCCGAAGCCGTTGCTGCGGAGTAGATGCTCTGAATAGCGGTCTCAATGGGACCAAGCTGCAAAACCTGTCGCCGCCGCGATCTGTACGCGGTGGCGGCGATATTCCCGCGCTATGATGAGCTGCTGCACCGAGCCGCATATTCGCGCGGAGCCCAAACCCTAGTCTATAAACGGAAAAATGGTCAGCAATCCGCAAATGGTGGTTCGGGGGAGACTTGAACTCCCGACCTCACGATTATGAGTCGTGCGCTCTAACCAGCTGAGCTACCGAACCGATCGCATGTTGCGAAGCGCGCCTATTACACGCGGTTTCGCGCCTCTGCAACCATCTGACCTGCACGCGATGCAGGTCGTTTGCGCCCTTACTGCACAGGCACCGCGCTGAAGCTGCGGCTCTCGCGCTGATCGCCAGCGGAATACCGGATATCCAGCGTGTCAAATGTGCCCACTTCAGGCGAGAATCGATGCTCTATGGTCGTTGTCAGACCGGGCGGAATTTCACCGCTGAAGTCGTTGTTCATAAGAACCACCGCATTCGCAGACCGAACCTCCTGCCCCCCATCATGCGTGCCTTCGGCCCGCCCGGCAGAGACTTTGACATAGGCGTCTGTCGTGTTGCGAACATCGGTACGGCACACTGGCTTCAGCGTGTCAGTGCACCCCATGAACGCGAACTCGACTCCTCCTGCTTCGAAATAGCCATCAGGCCCAAATACAGCGGTCGCATCCAGCGTTTTGATCTCCGGCATGGGACCATCGCCGAGCGGCAGATCCCGATAGGACCTTGTAATACGGTTGCCATTTACCTCGATTGAAGCCCGATACTCCTGGAAGAAGGAGGACGGCTTCCGGAAATTGACGGTCCAGCCTGTCGTGATGCCGGGCGGAACCTCTCCGCGATTGTCTCCACTGATGTCAAGCTCGGGGAGAACCGACTCGATCGCCCGGCTGTTGTGATCATAAGCCACGTCCGAACGGACGTTGATAACCGCCGTTTCTGACCCCGTATTGAGCAGGTCAAAGCGGCAGACAGGCGCGTCCGGATTGCTACATCCCAGGAAATGAAACTGCACGCCCGAAACAGAGAAGGCACGGTCCGGATAAGTCGGATCGATCGCGCGCATCTGGCGCACCTGCACATCCCGGCCACCGCGCACCGCCACGTCGCGGAATGTCTTCTTGTAGGACACATTTTCCACATGCAGGTCAAAGGTCAGATACTGGAGAATGTTTGCTGTACGCCCGAAGGTGAAGTCGATCTGAGACGCCTCGAGTGACGGCACATTCCAGGTGTAGTGACTGGATGCACGAACATTGCGCCGCGTATCCCTCATCCATCGACTATGCTCATCAACGGCCCAGACGCTGCGCGTGAACAGGTGTTTCTCGTCGGGCGTCGTGTTCGTCACCGACAAGACGCAGTTCAGCTTTTCTGAATTCTCACACCCTTCAAACTCGAACAGCAGACCATCAAACTCAAACTGCGCATTCGGGATAGCGGCCACCTGATTGGCGGCGGCCGTCTGAGCCGACAATTGCTGAATGCGCGTGGCGAGGATCTGGTTGTGCGGGTCCAGCTCCTGCGCCTTGCGGTAGGTGGCTAGCGCCTTCTCTGGATCGGAGGGAACGAGAATGTCGCCCGCGCTGCGCAGAAGGCTGGCACGATCTCGCTCGGGAATAGGGTCTGCATCGCCAGAGGTCAGCTCCGCCATCGTTACAAGTTCATCAGCCGCCGCCTCTGTCTGGCCAGATAGGGCGAGGAATTTGGCGTCATTGAAAGTGGGGTCTTCAGATGCCAGCAACGAGGTCAGCGCGGCTTCGTAATTGTTCCTTTCGTCCCCGGAGAAATCGGTTCCCTGAGCCTGCGCATTTGTCAGCGCCGCGCTGACGGACGCCTGCACCACAGAGACGATACGTTCTTCGCTAAGACGCATCTGCTCCTGAACGTCTGCGCGCGTGGCGGGCGCAAGATCTGGAAACAGGCGGGCGCGAACCTCGTCGTTCACATAAACGACGATACCAATAACAGCCGAGATGAATCCGACGATGAGCGCTATGCGACCAAACCATTTTCCCATGCGTGTCTCCCCACTTGAAATTGTCTTGCCTCAAGTGAGAGCGAAATCTTCGCGCAATTTCAACCCTGAATGCCGAATTGTGTAGACTTTCAGGCTTCGTCGTTCTCGCGGCTTCCAAAGCCGGAAAGCCAGAGCGCGGCGATAAAGGCCCCCTTCATACGGGGCAACAGGATCAGCACCGCGCCGGTTACCGCGATGATTGCGATGGGAAGGCTGGTCCAGAGGGGAAGATGGCCGAATGAGACGAAGAAGGTGATGGCCACAAGGAAAGGCCCGAGCGAGAGCACGGTGAGCCAGGCAGGCCCATCATCCGCCCGGACATGTCCCAGTGGCTCGCCACATTCATCGCAAGTCTCCACTTGTTTCAGATAGGCGCGAAAGAGACGCCCCTTCCCGCAGCGCGGACACCGAAACCGCAGGCCGCGCCCGACTGCGATCAGCAGGCCTGGCTTGTCGTCCGGCAATGGCATGTCTCCGCTCAGGCCCGTTGCAATTCAGTTGCCTCAGCGGCTGCCGCCTTGTCCGCGAGCAGGATGTCGACCAGCGTCGCCACAAGCGCGCGGGGCCGGATCGGCTTTTCAATGATGGTCGTGAACCCGGCGCGCTGGCAGGCGAGTCGCCGCTCGGGACTGACATCAGCTGTCACCGCAATGATCGGAGCCAAGGCGTTTGGCCCCTTGCTGTCGCGAAGTGTCGCCAGCACGTCGTCGCCTGTCGCGCCCGGCAGGTGAATGTCTGTCAGGATGGCCTGATACGTATTCTCGGTTGCCTTGGCGATGGCATCCTCTGCGGTTTGCACCGAGTCTACCTGCCACCCCGCAGCGGAGAGCGCACGCGTGACAACAAGGGCGCTGACCGCATGGTCTTCGGCCAGCAGGATGCGGCCCAGCTCGAACGCCCGCATCCGGGGCTTTGGCGGCGCACCTGTCACGGCAAGGCGTGGTCCTGCCCGTTTCACGGGTATAGTGACGGTAAACACGGAGCCACCGTCCGGATTGTCTGCAAGGAGGATCTCCCCTTCCATGCGGCGGGCAAGGCCCTTCGCGATCGACAAGCCGAGCCCGGATCCGCCATGCGTTGAAGCGGTCGAGGGCCTGGCCTGTTCAAAGGCTTCGAACAGGCGCGCCTTGTCAGCATCGGAGATACCGCAGCCTGTGTCTTCCACCGTCATGCGAAGCTTCAGGCTTCCGGCGGCTTCAAAGGTCGACAATTCAACGCCGATATAGCCGCGCTCGGTGAATTTCAGCGCGTTGCTCATCAGATTGAACAAGATCTGACGCAGGCGCATCGCGTCGCCCTCAAGGCGAATGTTCGGCTCCCCGACAACACGAATGCGCAGGTCCAGACGCTTCCCGGCGATGCGGGAGTGCCACAGGTCGCGGGCTTCATTGGCAAAGGCGCCAAGCTCGAACGGCGCGCTGTTGATCGACAGCTTTCCGGCTTCCAAGCGTGACAAATCCAGAAGATCGCTGAGCAACCGGTCAAGGTGATGCCCGCTTTCGGAAATGGTGCGCGCCAGTCGTTTCGGCTCAGATCCATTCACGCTGTCCTGCAACAGGTCGGCAACTCCGAGAATGCCGGTGAGCGGCGTGCGGATCTCGTGCCCGACAAAGGACAGGAACTGCGCCTTTTCCTGCTCAAAGGTCCCTGCTTCGCCCTGTTTCTGCTGAAGGCGCTTGTGTGCAACCTGAAGCGCCCTCGCCCGGGCCGTGTTTTCCTTGGCGATGGCAGACAGAAGTGATGCGGGGCTTATCAGGCCGAAATATTTGCCTTCGGCCAATACGATCACACCATCGGTCAGCGCTGTGTTCGACATTTCCGAAGCGATCTTGGCAACCAGGCCAACCGGCGTGCCTGCTTCACTCATGACCGGTTGCTCGACCATGATGCTGGTAACCGGAGACGAGCTGTTGGCCTCCCTGAGACTGACGGTGGCCAGCGCCTCCAGAACGGCCCGGCGCGTGACCATGCCCAACGCCGCACCATCACTGACGATCGGCACAGCAAACAGGTCCGGATTGGCCAGGAACCGGGTGACTAACCCGGATATTGTGGCAGCGGTCGGAATGGGCCGCACAGCGACCGCGATGTCTTCTACTCGTACCGGCATAGAGGCGGCGGGGTCCTTGAACAGGTTAAGAAGCCACCTTGCGCCATAAACCTTTACGCGCGGCAAACACATGCCTAACGAAAGATAAACGCCCGGACCTGAACAGGACCGGGCGTTAAATGTCTTTGAGTGTCAGCGCGATGAACGCTTACTTGATGTCGCTGCGGTGATTCACGATCTGGCCAACCAGCCCGTAATCGACCGCTTCCTGTGCGCTCATCCAGAAGTCACGATCTGTGTCTTCCTTGATCTGCTCCAGCGACTTGCCAGTCGCCGCCGCGAAGATCTTGTTGAGACGTTCGCGCATCTTGATGATCTCGCGGGCCTGGATTTCAACATCCGTGGCCTGACCGCCAACACCGCCCCGCGGTTCATGAAGCAGGAAGCGTGTATTCGGCAGGCAGTAGCGGTTTTCCTTCTTGGCTGCCGAGTAGATCAGCGCGCCGGCAGAGGCGACCCAGCCTGTGCCGAGGATTTTCACCGGAGCTTCGACGAATTTGATCATGTCGTGGATCATGTCGCCGCTTTCGACATGGCCGCCCGGAGAGGACAGGACCAGCAGGATTGGCTCCTTGCTTTCCGAGGACAGGGCCAGAAGGCGCTGGCTGACCCGGCGCGCGGCGTGGAAATCGATGCCGCCGGTCAGCAGGATCGTACGGGCCTTGAACAGCGCTTCCTCAAGGAAGGCATTCGGCTCGGTCTGGGTCTTTTCGTCTGTCTCGTCATCGAGGCGGTGCAAAAGGTTCATGAGAACTCCGAAAGCGGGAAATCTTGTTGGCTCTATAGGTGAGGCGCGCTGCCCGCCGGGTCAAGGCGCTGAAAGCCTTTTGCCGAGGACGCCTCGTGAATTTTCCCGAATCTTTTGCAGCGCGTCGGAAAAATTGAAATCTCGTCACCCTTAGCTTGACCGTCACGAAACCTTTAAATAACTACCAATATTAGGATTTTGTTTACTTGGGGGACGAGACGCTCAACATGGTTTCGAGCATCACTACACAACAAATCGGCCGTCCGACGGCTACCGAGGCGACGATTTCAGAGCGCTCGGTTGCCAAGGCTCTGATCGCAATCACGCTGTTTCTGGTGTCTGCGCATATTGCGGCACTCATCCTGAAATATGGACTTGGACGCGAGCACGCCTTCGGCTTTGTCGGCACCTTCCATATGGACGGAGAAATGAATGTTCCGTCTTTCATGTCTTCCTTGCTTCTGTTTTCGACGGCGATGATGGCTTTCTTCACCGCAGCCGTGACACCGGGCGATCGTCGGAGCAAACTACCCTGGCTCACCGTTGGCCTGGTGTTCGTCCTGCTCAGCTTCGATGAAAACATCCGCATCCATGAGCGCATAACCAATTCCATGCGCGCAATCCTGCCCGAAGGCTTCATGCCTTATACGGGATTTGAAATCCCCTATCTCATTGTCATGGGCATCATCGGTCTGTTCATGATCAGGTGGTATTTGAACCTGCACCGGTCCAGCCAGCTCCTGTTCGCCCTGTCAGGCTTTATCTTTGTGTGCGGCGCGGTTGGCCTGGAGCAGGTCGCGTCGGTCTATTACGATGCAAATGGTCTGGCACGCGCGGGAGAAGCGACGCTTGTCGGCGACATTTTTGTGCTCATCGAAGAAACTTGCGAGATTGCTGGCGTCTCCCTGTTCCTCTACGCCATGGTGCGCCGCCTCGGCGGCATCAAACTGGCTTCAGCCGACACGATCTAGGCCGCTTCGCTGATAATCCGCGATACGTCTTCGGCGTAACGCTGGGCCTTTTTCTCGCCGACACCGCTGATCAGGCGCAGCTCTTCTGCGCCATTGGGACGTTCGCGGGCGATTTCAGCGAGGGTTCGGTCATGGAAGATCACATAGGGCGGCACGCCGCGCGTCTTCGCCGTTTCCGTGCGCCAGATGCGCAGATTGTCGAACAGGGCCTGATCACGCTCTGACATGTCAGCCAGCGCCTGCGCCGCGACGCGGCTCTTGCCTTTCGAGCGCTTGCGCGTAGCGGCCGGGTCGGCGCGCAGCATCAGCGTGCGCTCCCCCCGGAACAGCGCACGGGCGGCTTCGGCGTCCGGCACGATCATGGCCGGGCGGTTCATCTCGCCGCCTTCGGCCAGAACGCCATCATAGAGCAGCGCATCGAACACACGGCTCCACCCCTGTTTGGGCATGTTCTTGCCGATGCCATAGGTCGACTGGGTGGACAGCTCTTCGTCGAAACTGTCCTTCGCCTGCCCCAGCAAATGATTGATCAGGCGCCCCCGGCCGATCTTCTGGCCGCAGCGCAGGACAGCTGAGACCGCCATCTGCGCCCAGCGCGTCGCATCATAAGGGTCACCGCTCTCGCCCCGGCAGATATCGCAGGCCCCGCAGGCCTCCACCCCCTCTTCCCCGAAATAGCGACGCACCGCTGCGCGGCGGCAATCATCCCCATCGAAAAAGGCAAACAGCTGCCGTGTCTTGGTGATCTGCACGCGCTTGACCGCTTCGGGCGCATCGCTCTCATAAGTCCAGCTGAGCGAGCGGCGCATGTCTGCTGGGCCATAGAGGGCCACGCCCTCGGCAGGCTCGCCATCCCGGCCCGCGCGGCCAACTTCCTGCCAATAGGCTTCCATCGTCTTGGGCGGGTCGGCATGGATGACAAAGCGCACATCTGGCTTGTCGACGCCCATGCCGAAGGCGACCGTGGCGCACATGACTAGGCCATCTTCCAGCAGGAAGCGCCGCTGGCGCTCGGCCCGCACATCCGCATCAAGGCCCGCATGATAGGCGAGCGAGGAAATCCCGGCCCGCTCCAGCGCCTCTGCAAGGTCTTCGGTGGCGTTGCGGGTGGCGGCGTAGACAATGCCGGAGAGGCCCGGCCGCGCCTTGACGAGAGAGACAACGCGCTGGGCGCGGTTGCCTTCCTTCGGCTCTGCGGCAAGCGCAAGGTTCGGCCGATCAAAGCTCGCGACATGAACGGCGGGCTTCGTCAGGTCGAGCTGCTCAAGAATATCTTCGCGTGTACGGGTGTCTGCGGTCGCCGTCACGGCTAGGCGCGGCACGCCGGGGAACAAATCCTTCAGCCGCCCCAACGCGCGATAGTCCGGGCGGAAATCATGGCCCCACTGGCTGACACAGTGCGCCTCGTCCACGGCGATCAGCGAGATGTTCATTTGCGCGAGGCGCTGGGCCAGCCCCGTGCCCATGCCCTCTGGCGAGACATAGAGCAGATCCATCTCGCCGCGCGCGGCCGCCTCCAGCGCCTCGGCCCGGGCATTGAAATCCATAGAAGAATCGAGCCGCTCGGCGCGCACGCCGACCTGTTTCAGCGCGTCAACCTGATCGGCCATAAGCGCGATCAGCGGCGAGACGACAATGCCGACACCCTCCCGCAGCAGCGCAGGGATCTGGTAGCAGAGCGACTTGCCACCGCCGGTCGGCAACACGGCAAGGCCATCCTTGCCTGCCAGCGCATCCGAGATGACCGCCTCCTGCAACCCCCGGAAGGCGTCATAGCCATAGACACGCTTCAGCAGCGCGCGGGCATCGTTGAGGGTTGGCTGGGCAGGCATCTGCCTCTTGTGGCGACGCAAGTGAGTCGGGGCAAGAGGCTGGGTGCCTTCACGCAACCGCGCCCAGCGCCTCAACCAGAAACGTATGCCTCCGGGCGACAGCGTGGGCGTCGCGGGCATAGCCGCCGCCGAGGACGCCGCAGAGCGGGATGTCGGCTGAGCGGCAGGCCCGCGCCACATATGCGTCCCGCGCGCGCAAGCCCTCATCGCTGAGGGACAGCAGGCCCAGACGGTCTTCTGCATGCGGATCGACCCCGGCATTATAGAAGACAATGTCCGGCGCGGTGCCGAGCGCGACATCGACAAGATCTTCCAGCGCGGAAAGATAGACCGCGTCACTCGTGCCCTTTGGCAGGCCGATATCCAGATCAGAGGGCGGCTTCTCGCGCGGCCAGTTCTGCTCGCAATGCAGCGAGGCGGTGAAGACACGCGGATCGTAGCGGAAGATCAGCGCCGTGCCGTCTCCGTGGTGTACATCACAATCAATGACGGCCACACGGCGCACTTCCTTCGTTTCCAGCAGGAGCTTTCCGGCAACGCCAACATCATTGAACACGCAGAACCCCGCCCCGCCGTCGGGCCCGGCATGATGGCTGCCGCCGGCAAGGTTCACCGCGGCCCCCTGCTCCAGCGCAAGGCGCGCGGCAAGGCATGTGCCGCCGACCGACGCAGCCGAGCGCCGGGCGATGGCGGGCGTGATCTCGAAGCCGACCTTGCGGGCGGCCTTTGCATCAAGCGTTTGGGTCAGTATGGCCGTGACATAGGCCTCGTCATGCGCGAGGTGCAGCCAGTCTTCCGATGCGGCCTGTGGCTCTATGAAGCTATGGCCTGCCTCGCGGAGAAATTCGGCCACGAGCGCATATTTGCGCATCGGGAAACGATGGTCATCCGCGACGGTTTTCGCGTCATAATCAACATGGTGAACAATGGGCAGAGTCATGCCGGACGGAACCTAGCGGGTTTCGGGCCCGTTTCCACTTATGCACGGCATGCATAGGTGTGATGGCTGGCTGCGCTCTTCAGGCTGCGCCCGGACACGTCATATTCGCTGCAACACGAGCGAAAGGATATCGCCATGATTGAACACAGACCCTTCAAACAGCTTGGCCGGTTCCAGAACGACTGGCTGAACGCCAATTATCACTTTTCCTTCTCGGGCTATCACGATCCGAAGCGGATGGGCGAAGGTGCCCTGCGCGTCTGGAATGATGACACGATCCAGCCGCATACAGGCTTTCCGCCGCACGGGCACAGCTCAATGGAGATCATCACCTATGTCCGCACAGGTGCGATCACCCACAAGGATTCGATGGGCAATACCGGCCGTACCGAGGCTGGCGACGTGCAGGTGATGAGCGCTGGCGATGGTGTGCAGCACTCGGAGTGGAACGCCGAAGACGAAGAAACGACCCTGTTTCAGATCTGGATCCTGCCACGCCATGCAGGCGGCAAGCCCGGCTGGGGCGCACGGAAGTTCCCGAAAGGGGAACGCTCCGGAAATTGGGCAGTGCTGGCCTCTGGCGACGGCGCAGACGACAGCCTCGTCATCAATCAGGATGCCAATGTACTCGGCGCGACACTGAAGGAAGGCGAAACGCTCACCTATGAGGTCAAGGAAGGCCGTCATGGTTATCTGGTACTGGCCGATGGATCCATCGAGCTGAACGGTATTGTCATGAACGGACGCGATGGCGCCGCGATCACGGGCCCGGAATCCGTGACTCTGAAAGGTGTAGCCGACGCAGAAATCGTGTTCGTGGACACGGTTTGATCTTGCCTCTAGCCGCGATACGTCGGAGACCGGGCCGCAACACTCTGCGGCCCGGCTTACTGCATTAAGGAACGACGACCATGAAGATCATCCGCGGCAAGGCATTTACCGCGCCCAAAGCATGGGGTGCGATCGACGTGGCGAATATGGCCGGGATCACAACGCGCCTGCACTGGACCGATCAGCCCTATATCTGGCACGTCAACGAAGGTGAGGAAGTGTTCGCCGTGCTCGATGGCGTGGTTGACATGCATTACCGCGAAGACGGCACCGAGAAGATCGTGACGCTGGAAACGGGAGACGTCTTCTTCGCCGGGATCGGGTGTGAACATGTCGCCCATCCCCGGGGGGAAGCCCGCATCCTGGTGGTCGAGCACGAAGGCAGCGTCTGAACCTCTGATAGGCGCGCTCACAGGCCTGTGACTTCTACAGGTTCGACCGGCATGATAGAGTGTAAACACAACAGTTCAGGAGATACTCCAATGAAACGGTTTACACCCCTTGCCGCCCTTGCCCTTCTGGCCGCGCCGATTGCGCTGGCGGGCGAGATCCATGTCGGCTTCAGCCCGGAATTCACCGAAGAACTCGAAGATGATTACGGCATGCGAGAGGCCGACTATCTGATCGATGCCGTGAAGGATGATCTGGATCGTGAACTCGGCAAGGCCGGGCTGGACATTCCGCGCATTGAGGTAACGATTCTGGACGCCATGCCGAACAAGCCGACGTTCAAACAGCTCGGTGACACGCCGGGGCTGGACTATGGCGATTCAAAAAGCATTGGGGGCATGAAATTGTCTGCCACTGCATATGACGCAGATGGCAATGCGACCGGCGAGTTGACCTATGACTGGTATGAAACCGATCTACGCTATGCGGGCATATCGACCTGGCAGGATGCCAAGCGCGCCTCTGACCGGTTTGCCCGCAAATTCGTGAAGGAACTGACCGCCGGAACCCCGTCGGGCAGCTAGAGCACCAGTTCGCACCGCTCATTCAGGCTGGGCCGGGAGATGGCGACTTTGGTCAATCCCGGCAGGCCGGCCTTCAGGTCAGCGGCCGCCCAAAGACAAATCCGCTCCAGCGTCGGCACTTCAAGCCCTTCAATGTCGTTCAGCAGCTTGTGGTCCAGCTTCGCCGCAGTCTCTTTCAGGCACGCGGTCAAATGAGAGAAATCCTCGACCCATTGCTCACCCGGCTTGACGGTTCCGGCAACAGTCGCCTCAAGCACGAAGGAATGCCCGTGAACATTGCGATATGGGTGCCCTTCAGGCTTGCCGCCCATATAGTGAGCAGCCTCGAAATTCACCGATTTCGAGATCGCGAACACGCTGCCTTCCGGATTGGTCGCAGCAGAATTCTGGCTGGTCTGGTCGGTCTGAGTGGTCATCGTCTCAAGGTCAGGTCTGGTTCAGGGGCGCACGCCCATTGGCGCGGGGCGGTCAAGCGCCCTCAAATGGTGGAAAAACCCTGAAAAGTCCAGCTTATATGGCTGTTTTGGCTGTAACGCGCAAATCGGTCTAGCTGGCGTTTTTCCAGCTTTCCCACCCCTTTGCCCGCAACTCGCACGCGGGGCATGTGCCACAGCCATATCCCCATTCGTGCCGTGCGCCCCGCTCGCCAAGGTAACACGTATGGGTATCTTCCGCGATCAGATCGACCAGCCCCTGCCCGCCCAGCGCATCCGCCAGCGCCCAGATTTCCGCCTTGTCGATATACATCAGGGGCGTCTCGATCTGCATGGGAACATCCAGGCCGAGCCGCAGGGTCTCGGCCTGCGCCGCCATTGTGTCGGCCCGGCAGTCCGGATAGCCGGAATAGTCCGTTTCGCACATACCGCCGACCAGGACCGCGATTCCCCTGCGGCTGGCGAGCGCCCCGGCCAGTGTCAGGAACAGGAGATTGCGACCCGGCACAAAGGTAGACGGCAAACCCGCCTCTGTCATCTCGATGCTGACCTCGTGCGTCATCGCGGTTTCACCGAGCGACTTCAGGACAGTCGCATCCAGCATGTGGTCCGCCCCCAGACGGGCACCCCAATCGGTATTGAGGGCGGCCAGCCCAGAGCGAACAGTCTCGCGACATTCCAGCTCGATCCGGTGACGCTGACCATAGTCGAATCCCACGGTTTCGACTCGCTCATACCGCGAAAGCGCCCAGGCGAGGCAGGTCGTGGAATCCTGTCCTCCGGAAAACAGAACGAGAGTAGCTGGAAGCAATTGTGACATGTCTGCGCCTGTAACAGGCATGGGGAAGCGGGCCAAGCGGAGGCGTTACATTTTTAACACCCCGATTTTTATTGCATCCATTACCCCTGCGTCATGTTGACAGACCCGTCACGAATGCATTCTGATGACACTTGAAGCAGGCCCAAAAGAGGCCGGCTCGGCAAAAATTGCTCGAGGTCAGCACAAAAGCGGCCCGAGGGGAGGAAACAAAACATGCGAAATAACAGACACTCGAAGTGCGTCTGGCTGGCTGGGGCATCCGCCCTGGTTTTCGGACTCGCAGCACCTGCAGCCATGGCTCAGGACGATTCCGACGAAAGCCCGCGCACGCTTTCCACCGTTACGGTGACAACGCAGAAAACCGAAGAATCCATTCAGGATGTTCCGATTGCGGTTTCGGCGTTTGACGAAGACGCGCTGAACCGCTTGCAGCTTGCAGGCGGCCCGGACCTTGTGAAGTCGATTCCGAACGTCAGCTTCACGAAGGGCAACTTCACCAGCTTCAACTTCAAGATCCGCGGCATCGGTGCAGATGTTGTGGCACAGTCTGGTGACGCCGGCGTGGGTATTCACCAGAATGACATTCCGCTCACGGCCAACCGCCTCTTCGAAGCCGAGTTTTATGATGTTGAGCGTGTTGAGGTACTGCGTGGACCTCAGGGAACGCTCTATGGCCGGAACGCCACCGGTGGCGTGTTCAACCTGATTACCGCCAAGCCGGTGCTCGGAGAGTTCCAGGCCGATGCCGAGCTGACCTATGGCAACTACAACACCTTTAAGGGCAAGGGCATGGTCAACCTGCCCATTGGAGATGCGGCTGCCCTGCGCGTTGCTGGTTCCTATCTCAGCCGTGATGGCTATGTGGACAATCTAACCACGGGCAATGACGTCGACGATCGCGACCTCTACAGCATCCGGGCGACCCTGGCCGTCGAGCCAACTGACTGGGCCCGCGGCTGGATTTCCGTCGAACACTTCGAGGAAGACGATTCCCGTCTCCGCTCGGGCAAGCAGCTCTGCGCCAAGGACCCGGGCTTCGACACGTTCATGGGTGTTCCGGTCACAGCTTTTGACCAGCTGGCAACATCTCTCGGCTGTGTGGATGCGCCGCTTGATCAATCCCGCGACCGGGTGAATTCTCAAGCGACGCTGGCTGGTGGCCTCGGCATTCTCGCCGGCCTCTTGAATGGCGACGTGAATACGGATCCGGCCATCGCAGACCTTCGCAAGATCGAGTCGGCATTCGACCCGATGTATCAGGCAGAGCAGACCCTCTATTCCTGGAAAGCGGAAGCAGACATTAGCGACAATCTGTTGCTGACGTATCTCGGCAGCTACAGTGAAAGCTCCGTTGTTTCCCGTGAGGACTACAACAAGGCATCCGCCGCATTGAACTTCAATGAAACAGCGGGCCCCTTCATCAACCCTGCGCTTGCGCCACTTTATGGCCTGCTCTTCCCCGGCGGTGTTGTGACCGACCCGGAACTGGGCGCAGCGAATTCGTTCCGCACGTTTGACCTCTCAGGTGCAAACAGCGAACAGACCACTCACGAACTTCGTCTGCAGTCTGACTTTGATGGTCCGTTCAACTTCAACCTTGGTGCCATCAAGGTTGATTTCGAGTCCATTGACCCACGCAATCCGGAAGACGGCTACTATGTTCTGTCCAACGCTCTGACAGCGCTGACGCAGATCAACAACGCTGCTGGCGGTGCGCTCTTTGGCGGAAACGTTCCGCTCGACACGGGGTCGACGGCCACCACGACCGCGTCTCTCTTCGACCTCAGCCTGAATGGCGACGGCGGCAACTATTTCCGCTCGCTGTCTCCTTATGAGCTGGAATCGTTCGCCGTCTTCGGCGAAGGGTACTACGACGTGTCCGACGATTTGCAGTTGACGCTCGGTCTTCGCTATACGGACGACCAGAAAGAGCAGGATATCGTCAACACCTTCCTGTTCACACCGCAAGCTGCTGGCGCTGACCCATTGGCGTCACAAGGCAAGCTGAAGGCGGACTTCCAGGAAGTAACTGGCCGTGTCGGTTTCGACTGGACGCCTGATCTCAGCTTCACTGACGACTCGCTGATCTATGGCTTCTACTCCAAAGGCTACAAGGGCGGCGGTATCAACCCACCACAGCCCGCTAGCGCAAACCTGTTCCCGCAAACCTTCGATCCAGAGTTCATCAACTCTTATGAAATCGGTACGAAGAACACATTCGCGGACGGCACAGCCCAGCTGAACCTGACCGGCTTCATGTATGACTATGAAGGCTACCAGATCACGCAGATCATCAACCGGTCTTCCGTGAACATCAACGTGGACGCAGAACTTCAGGGTATCGAACTGGAAGGTCTCTGGACCCCAGCCGATAACTGGCTGCTGACGGCAAATTTGGGCCTGCTGAACGCCGAAGTCATCGATACCTACGGTATTGATGTGCTGGATCGGACCAACGGTCGGGCGGATATGGTTGCACTGAAGAACTCCAGTTCCTATTCGAACTGTGTGATCTCGGCGCAAGGTTATGCAACCGTATTGGGCGCCATTCAGGCCAATCCGGCACTGACCGGCGCAACCCTGCAGCTCTGTACTGGCGCGTTTGGAACGTCCTTCTACGACGCGGTAAACGGCACGACTGGCGGGTCCGGCAGCGCAGCCACAGACCGCGCCTTCACGGAAGCAGCGCTCGGTCTTGGTGGTGTGACAGTGACGTACACCGACTCAAATGGTGACACACAGACCGCAACGGCCCTGCAGGCGATTGAAGGTGATGCGAAAAATCTGGACGGCAATTCCATGCCGGGTGCTCCGGAAATGACGCTGAACCTCGCAGCGGAATACACATTCCAATCCCTCGGCAATTCTGATTGGGATATGACGATCCGCGGCGACTACTACATGCAGTCCGACAGCTATAGCCGGATCTGGAACACTCCACGTGACGAGTTGGAGTCCTGGTCCAACGTCAACCTGTCGATCCTGTTCAACAATGAACAGAGCGGCTGGGGCGTAGAAGTGTTCGCCAAGAACCTGACCGATGAAGAAGTCATCACCGGTACGTACCTCACCGATGATTCCTCCGGCCTGTTCACCAACGCCTTCCTGACCGAGCCAGCCCTGTATGGCGTCACAGTCAAGAAGTCCTGGTAACACACCTAGCTGATCCATGAATTGAGGGTGGCCCTTGCCGGGGCCACCCTTTTTGTTTGGTCATTTGATAGCGCCACCCTATTATCTGCCCCGACTGCCCTGCCCCATATTGGAGGATCCCTCATGCGCCACCTCACCCCCATCATCCCGCTCACCCTGCTTGCTGCCGCATGTGGTGGTCCGGCTGAAACCACCCCTGCCGCCACCAGCGATTTCGAAGTCGCGCTGACTCCGATTGTCGAGGAGGCTGAATGGCCGTGGGGCATGACGTTTCTGCCGAATGGCGATTTGCTGTTCACCGAGAAAGAAGGCGGCCTGAAATTCGTTGCCGGGGGCGAAGGCGCCCCGAGTGCGGTCAGCGGCCTGCCGGAGGCCTATGTCGAAGGACAGGCCGGGTATCTCGGCATTACGCTCGATCCGGACTTCGAATCGAATCGGCTCGTCTATATCGCCTATTCAAAGGGTGATGACGCTGCCAACGCCACTGCCGTCATCAAGGGCCGGTTGAGCGACGACGCCAGCGCGCTGGAGAATGTCGAGGAAATCTTCTGGGCCGATGCGCGCGATACCGCCTATCATTACGGCGCGCGCCTGCAATTCGCGAATGACGGCACGCTGTTCGTTTCTCTGGGCGAAGGCTTCAAGTACATGAAGGATTCCCAGGACCCGACCAACACGCACGGCAAGATCGTCCGCATCAACGCAGATGGCTCCATTCCAGCGGATAATCCATTCGCCGATGGCGAAAACGGCAAACCATCGGTGTACTCCTATGGTCACCGGAATGTGCAAGGCCTCTACTACGACCCGGAAACAGACACGCTGTACGAAACCGAACACGGTCCGAAAGGCGGCGACGAGCTGAACCTCGTGACGCCGGGAACAAATTATGGCTGGCCGAAAATCACCTATGGCGTGAACTATGACGGCACCATCATCACCAACGAAACCGAAGCCGAAGGCATGGCCCAGCCCATGACCTATTGGGTGCCCTCCATCGCGCCGTCCGGACTCGTCATGCTGACCAGCGATGTTTATCCTGGCTGGAAGGGGGATCTCTTCACGGGCGGCATGAATGGCCCGGCCGGGCTGGAACTGACCCGGATCGACATGGAGAATGGCGAAGTTGTTGGACGGGAATCGCTGTTTGACGGCGAGTATGCGATCCGCGATGTCGTGCAGGGCCCGGACGGGCACCTATATGTGGCCACCAAGGATTTCGACGGCATCTTCCGCGTCGATCCGGTCGAGGCCGAATAGACTGATCTAGATATCCCGGCGCGACCGCAGCGCGGCGGCGAGCGTGCCATCATCAAGATGGTCGAGTTCGCCGCCCACTGGCACGCCATGGGCGAGCCGCGTGACGCTAACGCCCTTCCCTTCCAGAAGCTCGGCGACATAGTGCGCCGTCGTCTGGCCATCGACCGTCGCGTTGAGGGCCAGGATCACTTCGCGAACACCGCCCGCCTCAACCCGCGTGACGAGGGATGGAATGTTCAGGTCTTCCGGCGTGATGCCATCAATCGCGGACAATACACCCCCCAAAACGTGATACCGTCCGCGGAAGGCGCCGCCTCGCTCCAGTGCCCAGAGATCGGGCACATCCTCGACGACACACACAAGGCCATCATCACGGCCATCCGCCTGACAGACCGCGCAGGGCTGGACCGTATCAAAATTCCCGCACGTCTTGCAGCGCTCGATCTTTTCGCCGGCTTCCGCCAGCGCGTCTGCGAGCGGCTTCAACAAGGTGTCGCGCCGCTTCAACAGGAACAATGCCACCCTCCGCGCAGACCGGGGCCCAAGGCCCGGAAGGCGCGAGATAAGCTCAATCAGACGAAGAATTTCGGGACCGGCAGAATTCTGGGACATGCGCCCAATGTCATCTGTTTGTACAGCAAGGCAAGCCCTGTACCCCTAGTCGGGTGTCAATTCCATCATCGACACCTTCCCCGTCCGGGTCTGGGTCAAGATCAGCGTCTGGGTCGTGAAGTCGGGGGCGCCTGCCTTGCGAACGCTGGTGTTCCAGAGCGTAGTGGGCACATAGGTCAACTCTTCAAAGCTCGGCCTGGTATCCCCCAGCGACAAATCCCCCGTCTGCTCGACACGGATGAGATACGGCACCGTCTCCAGAGTGATGAGAACATCCGCCTGAGCATCCACGTCGCCCGTATCCAAATCCGCCAATATCACATCAGAAGGAACGCCCTTGTCCCAGCTATATTTCTGGACCTGAACCGGACCGGAGCCATCAAACTGGTTGGCATAAATCCACAGTTCATGTTGCCCCTCATGTGCGCCATTCGAGGACACGAAGGCTGCAACAAAATGGCCTACCTCATCTATGTAAAAATCGGCATCCACGAGCGGCCCGCTCTCGGGCAGGCTGATCGGCACAGACGCCATCTCGTCCGGTTCACCTCCCCATACGACGTCCCAGAAACGCAACGTACTTGTCGCCTCATCATATCCAATGATGTGGCTGCCCCAGGCGTTCGCAAAACAGAAATTTCCCGTGCTCGCCAAAATTGGCCCCACTTCCAGCACCGGCTCTTCACCGGGCGCGAAGGTGCCACGCGGAAACTTGTCGAACTGAAATATCTTCAAGCCGGCACCTCTACTGCCGACGAGCAGGTCATTCTGTGTGTCGTGGATCGAAGAACTGAGCAGCGAAAAGGCGCACGGCGCCTCCGTCTCCACGATTTGGGCAAATGCTTCCTTGATATGAATTTGATCGCTCTCTTCCAGCCCGATCAGCAAGGAAGGCGAAAACCCGTTCATGTATTCCATTTGCAGAGTGGCGCTCTCTCCCACGACCGACCCTTCCAACGCAAGGGTTTGGAGGTCCGAGAATTCCTCGGTCACATAATCATTCATGTAGCGGAAAAGAATGCGTCCGGAATCGTCATCAGCATCGGCGATGCCGTTCACACCAATCTCGTGATCTCCGAACGACATGGAGTAGAAATCGGCCTGTTCCGGATTGTGAAGACCGTCAAATAGCGCAACCGCCTCCCCCAAGAGCGACACAGTGGGGGTCAATTCGATATTCTGTATTCCGACAGAAATCCGCTCCATTGTGATATCCTCACCATCGGAAATCGTGAGTTCGAACTCCATCAGCGTATCCTGATCCACTTCAGGCGCCCGGAAGGCAAACATGGCCTCTCCTTCAACGGCCTCATCCTCTCCGAGCGGCACGTCACTGGGCGCCGGCCCGGCGACCTGTTCGAGGGTCCACGTCAATGGCTCGCCCTCTGCATCGCTGGAAGCGGTCGCGTCGATTACAAATGGGCGACCTTCCTCGGGACTTTCAGGCGTGAGCGTATAGGCAAGCTCCGGAGGCGTGTTAGCCGGGGGTGGTGGAGGGGGTGGGGGCGGTGGAGGGGGCGGACTGGCCGTCACACCACCATCGGATGAGCCGCCGCCTCCCCCACATGCTCCCAGCGCAAGTATTGCACACCCTGCCAAAAGCAGAGTCCGCCCCCAATGTCTTTTCATGAATCAGCCCCGAATTTCATCCCAAAAGAGAAACGAATATTGCCGCCTCGTGCAGTGGGCGCAACAGCGTTCCCGTCAGGGGCGAATGCACCTACTCCGCAACTGCACGTCAGGAAAAAACAAAAAAAACCCCGGCCTGGGGCCGGGGTTCGACGAATTTGGATTAAAGGCGAACGGCCTTATGCGGCTTCTTCGATATCCGCTGTTTTCGAGCTCGGGCGTGGGTCGCGCAGCACATAGCCGCGGCCCCAGACAGTCTCGATGTAATGGTTTCCGCCGGTCGCATTCTGCAGCTTCTTGCGCAGCTTACAGATGAACACGTCGATGATCTTCAATTCCGGCTCGTCCATACCGCCATACAGGTGGTTCAGGAACATTTCCTTGGTCAGCGTCGTGCCCTTCCGCAAGGAGAGCAACTCGAACATCTGGTATTCCTTGCCGGTCAGGTGGACGCGCTCATCGTCAACTTCCACGGTCTTGGCATCGAGGTTCACGACGATTTCGCCAGTGCGGATAACGCTCTCGGCATGGCCTTTGGAGCGGCGCACAATGGCCGTGATACGGGCGATCAGCTCGTCCTTGTTGAATGGCTTGGTGAGGTAGTCGTCTGCGCCATAGCCCAGAGTTTTCACCTTGGCTTCGATGTCCGGATTGCCGGAAAGAATCATGACCGGGGTGTTCACACGGCCCATGCGAAGCTGCTTGAGCACTTCGTATCCGGAGATGTCCGGCAGGGACAGGTCGAGAACGATCATGTCGTACTCGTACACTTTTCCGAGGTCCACGCCCTCTTCACCGAGGTCGGTTGTGTAGATGTTGAAGCCTGCAGCCTTCAGCATCAACTCGATGGAACGCGCCACCGCACTATCATCTTCAATCAGCAGGACGCGCATCTCTCGTCTCCCGAATCATCATTACGACCAAGTTAGCCGCATTTCCTGTCAATGTGAATCCTACGGGCTGATCCTTTAACGAAGGTTAACAAGCCGTGCGATTCACCCCCCAAACTTCCGCTTTCTTCACACAAATTAATAGCCAAGATCCGCGCCCTGACGGCCACCGATCAGCATCTGCGAAATTGCGATGGCATCCTGGATCGGCTGGGCCTGCTGGTCGGTCGAGATCAGCGTCTTCTGGCAACGGATCGCATCCCGCACTTTCGGGTCCCGCATGACCGTACCGGCCAGATGGGGCCGGAAGCCCAGGAAAGTCTGACAAGCCCGCGCAATGGCTTCGTAAGTGCGCTGCCCCGCGGCGCGCGACTCTGCCTGGTTGATACAGATGACCGGCTCGACATTCGGCGCATAGCCACGCAGCACCTTGATGAAGGCGTAGGCATCCGTCATCGATGTCGGCTCATCGGTGATCACCATGAGCGCCTTGTCAGCCGCACGCGCCAAGCGCATGCAATTGGCCTCAATGCCGGCGCCCAGATCGACGACGACCTGATCATATTGAAGCGCCAGCGCGGAAAGTCCGGCCGCCAGGCGCGCAACTTCTTCTGGCGGCAATTCTGCCAGCGCGCCTGAGCCAGACCGGCCCGGCAGCACATCAAAGCCGCCATCTGCTGCGCCGCCATCGACCGGCGTAACCGCATCATCCAGTTCAACCCAACCAGCAATAACTGCGGCGAGATCCGTTTCCGGAGCAATGCCCAGCTGAACATCAACATTGGCAAGGCCGAGGTCACCGTCGACCAGCAAGGTCCGCTTTCCCGCCTGCGCAAAGGCCGATGCCAGGGTGATGGCCATGAAGGTCTTGCCCACACCGCCCTTGCCGCTGGCAACAGCGATAATGGAGGCCGGGGCAACACGAGGCGTCGGGCGCTGGGCCGGACGTTCCTGAGATTTTCGAAGCATGAAGCTCATAGGACTACGCAGCTCCTTTCAGGGCGATAACATCGCCCGGCGCATCTTCCATCAACAGCGCAGCGAGCCGGGAGGGTGCAGCCGGGACAAGTCCGCCGCCGATGAATGGCGTTACAGCTAGGTGTGAGAAGGCTATGCCGGCAGAGGAAAGTGCGGAAATCGCCCCTCCCCTCCGCCGGGCAATATCCAGCTTGGTCAGAATGGCGCGGCGAACACCGGCCCGTGCAAAGATCTTTGCGGCATCCGTCTGGTCTTCGGGGTGACCTTCTGCCGACATGACGAGGATAGGCTCGGCGCGCACGACCTGGATCAGGTCCTGCAGGCTGGCCATGTCATCCTGATCGAATGGGTTAATGCTTGGCAGGTCAATCACACAGCGCTGACCTGCAGCCCGGGCGGCGCGCAGCGCGTCGAACAGGGCATCTGGCGTCTCCGCAATGCGGATCTGGTCGCGTTCATTCTCAAGATAGGCCGCAAGCTGTTCGCCGCCAGCCGTTCCGTCGAGATCTGCAGCAACAGGCAGGATGGCCGTGCGCGCCACAGCGGCGCGGCGTGTGAGCTTGGCAGCGGTCGCCGTGCGGCCATGTCCGGGTGGACCAACCAGAATGATGTCTTTCTCCAGACGCGCCGGGATTGGATCGCAGGTGACGATGCGCTCAAGACCAGCAGCAATCGAATCCTCTGGCGAATCTCCGGGGATCGCATTCTGGTCTGCACCCTCATGGGCTACACGGTCCGCAAACCGTTGCGGCGCACCATGCCAGAGCAGTGCATCCCGTACCCGGCTATAGAGTGGATTTTCAGCGCCGCGGCCATGCCCTCCCCGAGCGTCCCTCAGGAAGAGTGGCTCACTCGGCACAACGCCGCCGCCCAGCTTGTCTGTGGCCGCGCGGACTTCCACACCGCCTTCAATCTCCCGCTCGGACAGGATGACGGCGTCGGCGCCCATTTCGGCAAAAATCATCGCTTTGGCGGCCTCAAGGGTCTCCGCGGCGAACATCTTCATGCGCATGTCTGCATGTTCCCTTGTGTTAATCACCCCGCCGAGTGCCACCCCAATAGTCCGGCAGGACATGCTGTCATTGGAAACAGTTAACACCGCGAAAGGTTAACAACTTCCTTTCTTCCGTTAGGAATTGCGGCGTGTTGCAAGGATTTAATGATAATTTGGGCGCGGCTCAGGCCGCGGCACGCTCGTCGACAATTTCCGACAAGGTGACACCAAGCTGACCATCTGCGATGACCAGTTTGCCGCGCGCCATCAGGCGATCTGACAGATAAATGTCGATCGGTTCATTGGTATGGCGCTCAAGGGCAACGATATCGCCTTCTGCCATCGCCATCAGATCCTCAATGGGCATGCGCATTTCACCCAACACCACGTCCACACGAACGGGCACATCCATCAGGCTTTTCTTCAGCGCGGGATTTGCAGGTTGAGTCATGATGATCCTTCGGCGTTGTCGCTCTTCAGGGAAGTCCGGGCTGCAAACAAGTCACCCTGCCCGTCCAGTATTGTGCGGGCCGTCGCCCTTATTAACGCATGGGCACGCTCGCTGAAAGCCTCGTCATACGCACACGCCTCTAGATGTCCGGTCAGCGCAACCAGATTGGCCAAGGCTTCGTTGAGAGCATTCGTAACGTCTTGCAAGCGGGCTGATTCGTCCGTCTGGTGTTCGAGCCGGGCGGTTGCCGCGCCCTCTGCGCGTGCCTCGGCCAGCATGTCCAGCAATTCCGGCGTCGTCAGCTTCACCGGCGGGTCGACCTCAACCGGCTTCATCGTATCGGCAGTGAAATCGCTGCGAAACTCAAACGGTGTAACGGATTTGACGGCGCGGTGGATCATTCGACGAGTTCATCCTCGTCTTGCGGGCGTCCTGCGCGGATGTCACCGCGTTCGATCAGAGTGCGCGCCAGATCAACCAGCTCCATACGAGCGGTCTCGACTTCACTGCGGCGAACCGAGCCGAGCATGACAATCTCTTCGCGCAGCAGCTCGCCCGCGCGCTGGGTCATGTTGCGGAAGAAAGCCGCCTGCGTCTCTTCTCGCGCGCCTTTCAGCGCAAAGGTCAGCCGCGTACGGTCTGCCGCTGCCAGCAGGGTTTGCAGACCGCCGGCATCCAGAGCGGCAAGATCATCAAACGTAAACATCAGGGAACGCACACGCTCACCTGACCCTGGCTCCGCCGTTTCAAGTGCAGACAGCAAATCTGTCTCTGCGCGGCTATCCATCCGGTCGAAGATACGGGCCACGCCCTCATGACCGCCGCTGCGCGCAGATGGCGCAGCATTGTTCATCCAGCCACCGACAGCCGCTTCAAGGGCCGTGATCGCCGCGGGATGTGCAGGCCCGATATGCAGTAAGCGTTGCATGACGTCGACGGCGAGCGGTCTTTCCAGCGATTTCAGCAAACGAGCCGAGGCCGCCCCGTCCAGTTTCGACACCATGAGCGCCAGCGTTTGCGGATGCTGGCCTTCAGCAAGGTTCAGCAGATCGCGGGTCTCGAGTTCCGATGCGCTGGCCCAGACCGAGTTCTGGTTGAATATGTAAGCTTCCGGCGTCTGGTGCGCCTGTTTGTAGGTCTCCAGCGTACTGGCATCTTCGCGCTGATTGTCATCCAGCGCGTCCATTGCGGCAGACAAAGCGCGCGCTTCCTGAGCGCTCAATTCATTCCAGACAGGTGCAGCTTCCGGGCCGAGCGCGCGCATCAGGCGTGCCGACCGGGCCAATCCGGTTTCCTTGCGCGGACGGGCAATGGCGAGCGCGGTCATGCGGCGCCCCCTTCTCCGCGCATCCAGCTGCGCAGGATGGAAGCTGTCCGGGCTGGATCCTTGCGCACCAGCGCCGCCGCATCAGGATCGGCTTGGCGGACGGTGCGTGGTGCGGTCGGCGCAGGAATGATCTCGGCTGTGTCACTGCGCGCTGTCTTCGTTTCAGCGGCGGGCGTATCTTGGGAAACGCTGACAGCCTCATCGGCGGGCGCACGAAAACCGACCCAGGCCAGCAGGCTGCAAAGCAACGCATAGAGGCCGAGTTCCGTCCAACCGGCCGCATCCGGACGCCCGGCAACGCCGCGCGCGAATTCTGCTTGCTCAATGACGAGTTGGTCGCCGGCTTCCGGCGACAAAAGCAAAGCAGATGTCGCAAGGCGTTGCAGAGTCGGCGCGGTCTCGGCTGCGGTGCTTTCCAGCAGGATCAGGACAGATCGGCCAGACCCGCCATCGCCTGTAACGGACAGGCGAATGTTCCCATTTCCGGCGACTGGCTCCAGAATCCCCATGAGCGAGGCTTCAATGGTGGAGCCCGGCACCCAGGCCTCAACGGGATGGGTAAACAGGTCTGCGCCGCGCCAAGAGCTGAGCACAACTGCAATCACAAGCGCAAACAGCGCGACAGCTCGTGTGGAGAGCATCGCGCTGTTTCTAAGTCTGACAAGCCTGTTTTCCATCAGAAACTCCCCATACCGGCGTGGTTTTCCGGCATTCAGGGACCAGTGATAGGCGCTGGCTTGTAAATTTGAGTTTAACGAAAAAACTTTCCGTTAAACATGATCGCAGTCTAGCGGCGGTATTGTTGCAAGCGTGTTGTACGCAGGCCCTTGGTGCCGTGACGGGAGTAAAGCTTTTCCCACGTCTCGAATTCTTCATCGCTCAGGCTGTAGCGATCGCAGGCTGCCTTGCGGCTCAAGAGCCCCCCTGAGACTGCAGCAACGACTTCAGCTTTGCGACGGGTAACCCAGCGGGAAATATTCGGCGACGGAAGATCCGCCAGGGTCAGCATCTGGCCATCCGGGCCGGGGACGCTGAGATTGCGAGTGTTTTGCTGTTCCATGTCCACACCATTCTAGTTGTCGTGACAGGACTGCCCGGTTTCTCCGGGCGCCATGAAGCAGACCATACAGGAGCAGTTTTAAGCCGAGGCATAAGCAACCTCGTCAGTTTCACGGCACCGGTTAGAGGAATGTTTGGAAACCTGTACCGGGCCGGGACACTCGCCGGGAATCTGGCGGAAACATTACACAACTGATAAGTTTCACGCCGGGTTTGGCAGCAAATTCAACGCATCATTCTCGCGCGCCTGAGCCGCGTGACGGCGCAGCATGGTCAGGAACATCTCGTCGCCGCGCTCGGTCTGTTTCACCAGCATGGCAGCCCCGAATGCGACCGACATGCCGTAAAAGCTGAACCAGCGATAATGATCGTACAGCGCCTCGAACGGATAATCCCGGATGCCTGCCTCTTCCAATCGCGCATGATAGAAGCGCAGCAGCGCCAGTTCATGCTGTGGCCGGTCTTCCCGGGTCAGGCCCGCGCCTATGAAATACGCCACATCGCCAGCGGGCGCGCCTTTGCCGGCTGTCTGCCAATCGACAACGGCCAGCGGCTTGGGGGCCGTGTCCGCGCCGAACAGCATATTGTCGAGCCGGAAATCATTATGCGTCAGCGCATGCGGACCTTCATAACTCTCGCTCCAGGCAGGCAAGACAGCTGAATACGCATCCCCGACCAGAATATCATCCGCCTCCAGACGGTCACCATACCGCTCCTTGAAGCCATGCCACAGCCCCTGCACGGCCTCCGGTGCCAACGCAGGCGGCGGCGCCAGCTCACTCCCCTGCAACCAGGCATAAGTGTCCAGTGCAGGATCATTCCAATGGGCCGCATGCATGACCGCCGCGGCGGACAGCGCGCGTTCGGCTTCGGCCACGCTGCACCCTCGCAACTGGTCGCCCTGCTCTGATGGCGCCATATCTTCCATGATCAGGGCAAAGCGGTTCGTTTCTGCATCATAATCCGTGTAGAATGCTTTCGGCGTGATGACACCGGCCACTTTCGGGAAGGTGCGATAGAAATTCACCTCACGCTCGTAATGGCCAAGCATCTTCGCCGTCATCAGGCTTTCGGGACTGTCAGATGGAAATTTCCCGACAAGCGTTTCCGGCGCATTCGCGCCTTTGCGCGCGTAATCGAAAACGAAACGGACATTCTCGCCAATCTGGCCGGTGCCAATGGATTTTGCGGTCAGGCCTTTGACTTCGGCATCAATGCCGATCTCATCAAAAAGCGCGTTGAACCACCCCGCTTCAAGTGTCAGCGGGTTCGCGTCGAGGCCTGGTCGGCTCATTCATGTTTCCTCCGGTTTCGTTTCCTCAGTGGCAGTGTTTTCCTGCCTTTGTCTTGTCTTGCCCCAGCCGGTGAAGCGCTGCAGCCGCTCCATTCGCTCTTCAGCTTCGCGCAGCCCCTTGTCGAGCGCGGCCATCGTCCGCGCGAAATCGGCGCTGGTTTCCTTTCGCCAGGCACGTTCGGCCTTGTCGATCACGTATCCGATGGCAACAGATTTCAGCCCGGCAGGCGCGCCTGAGCGATTGTCCAGTCCGGCCGAAACCAGCGCCCAGTCAGCACTCCGCTTTCGGGCGATTGGCAATGAGAGCAAAAGAGACGGCGTACGATCCCGAAACTTCATCAGCGAAACCAGACCCGCCCGGTATTCTTCCATCGCTTCGAAGCGCAGCATGATGACATCGAACAATCGCTCGCGCGGGCTGTCATCCGCCGAAATGCCCTCCTCCGACATGGCCTTGTCGAAATAGGAGTCCGCATGCGCGGCCAGTGCGTCCTTGTCAGCAACGCCATGAAAGTCCGAGAGCTTTAGGTCAGCCGCCTCTGCAATCTCTGAAAGGGTGAGGTCTGCCCATTGCGTATCGGCGGCCAGTTCCAGTGCGGCGAGCAGGCCTTTTTCCAATATGCCTGCCTGATCCGTCATCCGGTTTCGCGTCCTCTAGTCGGGTTCCCTCGAAAGCTCCCGATCACGCGTAACCGCCGCGCGCAGGGCCTTTCTCAACAAGATAGGCATCCCACCGTCATCCATGAGGATGTCAAGGGCTGCCTGGGTGATGCCGCCGGGTGAAGTCACCATTTTCCTGAGCTCGTTCGGCGTCTGCCCGGACTCTTCCATCAGGGCCGCCGCGCCGATGATCGTCTCGACAGCCAGCCGCGCCGCCATCTCCTTCGGCACGCCCTCCGCCTCACCAGCTTCGGCCATCACTTCCGCCAGAAGGAAGACATAGGCTGGCCCGCAGCCGGAAATACCCGTTGCAGCGACCATGGTCTTTTCGTCCATCGGCCCTTCGACCAGTCCCAGCGGCGTCAGCAATTTGCGGGCGGCCTCGATATCGTCCTGCCCCAGCGAGGAAGCTGCGGCCAGCAAGGTGACACCCTTGCCGACACTTCCCGGTGTATTGGGCATGGCGCGAATGACGTGAGATGTCCCGAGGCCGTCCTCAAGCTGGCCCAGCTTGATCCCGCCCATGACCGAAACAACCAGCGTTTTTTCGCCGATGAAGGGCTTCATGCCCTCCGCCGCACGCGCAAATTGCTGTGGCTTCACACCAAGAACGACAATATCCGCTGGTGCAGGTTCAGGATTGAGAAAGACCAGCCCCTCCTCCGCCCAGGCCTGAACCTGTGGCGTGGGTCTCGGCGCAATGATGGCAAGGTTTGGCTTTGACCGTCCAGCCAGCCATCCGGCCGCCAAAGCGCCGCCCATGCGCCCGGCCCCGATCAGGACAATCGATTTTCCCCGTGCCATAGGGCCCTGCTCAGGCTTCGCCCTGGGTTTCGAACATGACCGCGTCGATGGCCTCGCGCGGGGTCTTTCCGGCCCAGATCAGGAAGTTGAATGCCGGCACGAACCGGTCGACCGCGCTAACGGCTGCCGCGATCGTCGAACGGATTTCGCCCAGCGAGGCTTCATCCCGATCCATCATGGAGAAGGTGTAGCGAAAGATCACCACGCCCTCATCGGCCCAATAGTCGAAGTGACCAAGCCAGAGGCGCTCATTCGCCATGATGATGAGTTCAGACAGCTGGCTGCGCTTGGCGGCAACCGGCTTCACGTCCAGAGTTACAGAAAAATGGATTGCAGCCGGCTCAGGACGGAACGCGAACAGCGCGCCCATATCGCCCCAACGGGTCTCGGCGACCGCCTGAATGGTTCCTTCTTCATCGCGTTCGTGTTGCCACCCTGCGATTTCGAGGGCCTCTTCAACACGGTCGAGCGGATCCACTCCGGCAAATTCTTCGCGCGAAAGATCAAGGCTCATGAAAGTCTCCCCTGCTCTCTGGAGTCATGGACACAGGATTCGTGTCCAATGGCCATCCCTGTTGAAACGCGGCAGCGAACCCGCGTCCACCCCTGGTCAACAGGCAGGCAGTGATTGGTTGTGGGTTGGGCTATTCGGATTTGGCCGCCGATTCGAGCTCAGCCACCCGCGCCTCAAGGGCTTCCACCCGCTCCAGCGCGGTTGCCGCGAGGGTTTTGAGGGCCTCGACTTCGTCCCGCCCCGCAAGGTCCATATCCGCAATCAGGCCCTTCACACGCGCCTGCGCGGCTGTTTTCGCCTCCTCGCTGGCGGCCCGTGCAGCGCCCATCGCGCCCGTCATCAGGCCAGCAATGTCATCTAGCAGTGGATTTGTTGTGGCCATGCGGCTACTCCTTCGCGGCATCGGGCGGACAAGGTTTGGTTCCCCTATCAGATAGGTCCTCATCCATACAGGGAAAAGACGCTGCATGCTGGATATGATGAGCTTCGCTGCCACCCTCCTGCCCGCCGCGGCGCTGACCTTTCCGGATGTCAGCCCGGCCCTGGTCTCTCTGGACCTTGGCTTTCTCGGCCTCGGCACGTTCCATCTGCGTTGGTACGCCCTCGGCTACATGGCCGGTATCGGCCTCGCCTGGTGGTATTGCGCGGCCATGATCCGCCGACCGCACCTGTTCGGTGGCACCAGTCCGCTGACCAAGGACCAGCTCGATGACATCATGTTCTGGATCATCCTGGGCATCATTCTGGGCGGGCGCTTTGGCTATGTCCTGTTCTATATGGTGCCGTACCAGTTTGACGTGATCGCGCAGAACCCGCTGACCATCTTCAAGATCTGGGATGGCGGCATGGCGTTTCATGGCGGTATTCTGGGCGTAACCATTGCGCTGGTCCTGTTTGCAAAACGCCGGAAAGTATCCCTCCTCTCCATCGGGGACATGGCGGGCGTCGTGGCGCCCATTGGCATTGCGCTTGTCCGTCTTGCCAATTTCGTCAACGCAGAACTCTATGGCCGCCACACCGACGCGCCCATCGGCATGGTGTTTCCGGAAGGCTATGTTCCGGGCTCAACCCCGCCCTCCTATAATTGGGAGACAGGCGACTGGGTCTATAATGGCAGCGAAATGGCGCGACATCCGAGCCAGCTTTACGAAAGCGTCCTCGAAGGCTGGCTGCCCCTGATCCTGTTGTCGGTGCTGATCTGGCGGTTCGGCGCACTGAAACGCCCCGGCCTCGTCGCCGGCCTGTTCCTGCTCATCTACGCGACGGGACGCACAATCGTGGAGAATTTCCGCATGCCCGACAGTTTCGTCGACGGCCTGCCGCAATGGATCACGATGGGCCAGCTGCTTTCCATCCCGATGTGGATCGGTGGCGCATGGCTCGTCTGGAACGCGCTCAAGAAAAAGCCCTCTGCCCAGAACTGACCTGCCATGACCCTGAAAGACCGCATCATCCGCCTGATCGAGACCGGCGGCCCCATTCCGGTTTCAACGTTCATGCAGCTGGCCCTGCACGATCCGCAGGAAGGCTATTACGCCACGCGGCCCGGTCTCGGCACGGATTTCATCACCGCACCGGACGTCAGCCAGGTGTTTGGTGAGCTGATTGGCCTCTGGGTCGTGCATGAATGGCGCGCCATGGGCACGCCGAACCCATTCCATCTGGTCGAGATCGGCCCCGGTCGCGGCACGCTGATGGCAGATGCGCTGCGCCTTGCTTACGTCGCCGGCGGTCGCGAATTCGCTGATGCCGCCCAGCTGACCCTGGCGGAGCCGAGCCCTGAGCTGCGCAGCCAGCAGGGCGAAAAACTGAAGGATTACGACCCGGTCTTCGTCGACACGCTGGCCAAGGTGTCTGCCGGACCAATGATACTCGTCGCGAACGAGTATCTGGACTGCCTGCCCGTCCGCCAGTTCCGCAAGGCGGATGGCCAGTGGCGCGAATGCGTGGTCGGGCTGGATGATCAGGGCGAGCTGACATTCGGCCTGGCGGCAGACGAACAACGTGCACCCGAAGGGGCGGCCGAAACCTCAGAGGCGGTCGAGGTCCAGATCGGGTTTGATTTGCTGGTGGCTGATCTCGTTTCGCGCGCTGGGCCGATGCGCGCCCTTTTTGTCGACTATGGGCCCGCCGACGCGACACCTGGCGACAGCCTGCGTGCCTTCAGCAATGGCGAACAGGTCTCCCCCCTCGCCCGTCCCGGCGAGACAGACCTGACCGTCGATGTCGATTTCGGTCGCCTGAAACGTCTGGCCACAAAGATCGGCCTCGACGTGGCAGGCCCAACCCCGCAAGGCATGTTTCTCATGGGGCTCGGCGCACAAGCGCGCCTGAACCAACTGGTCGAGGCCAATCCGGACCATGCCGAGGCTATCTTCAACAACGCGCAGCGCCTGATCGATCCAAAGGATATGGGCAGCCGCTTCAAGGCAATCTGCCTCTCCACCACGGGCCTGCCCAAGCCTGTCGGGTTTTAAGGCGCCTAGTTGGCAATTGCCCCAATGTGCTGATCGACAAACCCGGCCATCGCACGCAGCGTTTCGATCCGTGTATCGCCATCAGAGAGCCAGTGATCCTCACCTTTCAACTCGACGAGAGTCACATCCTTGCCAGCTTTCTCGAGCGCCCGCTTCATGATCTCGCTCTGCTTAATTGGCACAACTGTATCATCCTTGCCGTGGATCATCAGAACTGGCGCCTGAAAGCGATCTGCAGACCGCGCAGGAGAAATTGAGTTCAACTTCTCGCGCTCGTCATCCAGATGGCCGACATTTTCCTGCCAGTAATCGATCACCCAATGGTCGCGCCCATAGTCCCATTTCACATTCCTCAGGAAAGGGCGCAGATCGGTCACTGGCGCAATCGCCACGACGCAGCTGTACAGTTCCGGCGTGAATGCCCCGCCTGCCAGCGCCGCATATCCTCCATAACTGGCTCCCACGATGCAGACACGGTCCGGATCAGCCAATCCCTGCTCTACCAGCGCATTCAGGCCATCGGTTATATCATCCTGCATCTTGCCGCCCCATTCGCCTTTTCCAAGGTCTTCATGCTCCGAAGAATACCCGGTCGATCCACGGAAATTAGGTTGCAGGACGAGATAGCCGCGATTGGCAAAATACTGCGCCATCCAGTCAAACGTCACCCGGTCATGGGATGCCGGACCGCCATGCGGCATGACAATAAGCGGTAGCGTATTGGCAGTGTGGAGGTCGGCGCCGGCGGGCCAGGTCAGGATAGCTGGAATGTTCAGTCCATCACGGGCGGTGTAGTTGACGGCCACCATCTGACTGATCGCCTCGGGAGGAATGTCGGCGCGCTCATCGGCAATCAGCGTCATCTGACCGGTCTCCAGATCCAGCAGGACATAACTACCCGGCGTATCGCTTCCATAAATCAGATACAGCAATTTCGACCAATCATCTGTCCACGAAACAAGATGTACTGCAGCCGTTGAGAACTGGTTCACCAGTCCCGAAACGGCTGCATCCACATCTGGATCAAAAAACGTGTAGGATGGAACCGCTCCGGAATATTTGACACCCACAACGAACCTGTTCCCATCACGGATGACCCGCTCGATCATACCGCCTCTTCCGCCGAGAGTAATCGGCGTCTTGTTGCCGTCGAAATCCAGTTCGTAGACGTTTCCGGATTCCTCGTGTGTTTCGCCGTCGGAAAAGATCAGTGCAGACTTGTCGGACTTGATGCCGGTTACACCCGGCGGCGGCTGCGACGTTTCAAGCTCATAGATCAGCTCCCGGTTTCCGTTCAGGTACGTATAGACCCTGTAAGTGTCGGAACCGTTGTCGTAATCCTCCCGCGCGAGCACGGTGCCGTCCGTATCCACAAACCAGTCGACTGTATCTCCCGTCCCGCTTTTGAAGAGGCGACCTTTGCCCGTCTTCATGTTGACGCGCACGAGGCTGTAGTTCGGGTCAGAGTAGCGGTCTCCCATCCACGCCGGCATGAAGATGTAGCCGGGGTCTGCGTCGTCGCCGACAATCTTTCCAAGCCCACCCTGCGCTGGATAGATATTGTCCGTACCCCGCAACAGAAACTTCAGTTTCTTGGTTTTGAGGTTGTATGAGAAGGCACCGGAATAGTCGAACTCCCCGCGGAATCCGATCACGAATTTCGTTTCGGATGCCCGAATGATGATATTGTCTTCGTCCGCAAACCAAATGCCACGCGTGGCCACATCATCAATCTTGACGTGATACGATTTCTTACGCGTATGAAAATCAAAGGTCACCAGATAATCTGACCCATCACGTCGTTCGGCATAGGCGACACGGTCTCCGCTCGGCGACAAATCCATATAGCGGACAGATGGCAACTCACCATAAGATTCAAGCGGCGGGTGGCTCACATCAGCACTGGCAAAAATCTGTCCAAAACCCAGCCAAGCCGACAGAACGGCCAGAATCAAAACCCGCATATAAAACCCCTCTAAGTGACACATCGCACTATTTATGATGGAGCCGAATGGCAACGCTGGACGCGCCTTTCCCTGAACACACCCCCTTCCGCTGCGCGAGGCGGGCTTGGCATCGGGCGTGCGGCCCCCATGTCTTGGCTGAGCAAGACAAAGGGCCTTGATGTGGCTGAACTCTCCATTCTCGAACTTGGTCGTGTGCGCCAGGGCTTTACCCGCGCGGACGCCCTGAATGATGCCAGACGCGTCGCCCAGCATGCGGAGCAATATGGCTACAAGCGTTTCTGGGTGGCCGAGCACCACAACATGGCGGCGGTCACCACGGCGGCGACCTCCCTCGTCGTGTCGCATATCGCGGCGGGCACGAAAACGATCCGCGTCGGCGCGGGCGGCATCATGCTGCCCAACCATGCGCCCTACATCATCGCCGAACAGTTCGGCACGCTGGAGGCGCTGTATCCGGGTCGGATCGATCTCGGCCTTGGCCGCGCGCCCGGCACGGACCAGATGACGCTGCGCGCCTTGCGGCGGGACGTGAACAGCGCCGACCGCTTCCCGCAGGACGTGCTGGAATTGCAAGCCTGGCTCGGCCCGGTCGAAGACGGCCAGAAGATCGAAGCCGTGCCGGGCTCGAACTCCAATGTGCCACTCTGGATTCTGGGCTCCAGCCTGTTCGGGGCCCAGGTTGCAGCCGCCTATGGCATGCCTTACGGGTTTGCATCGCATTTTGCACCGCAGGCATTGGATGACGCGCTCGCCACATATCGCGCCAATTTCCAGCCCTCAACTCAGCTTGAAAAGCCTTATGCGCTGATCGGCGTGAACATCATCGCCGCGGAAACGACTGAAGAAGCGAAATATCTCGCTACATCTCAGCAAATGTCATTTGCCAATCTGGTGCGCGGCGAGCGGAAGCTTACCCAGCCACCGATTGACGACATCGACACCTATTGGACACCGGAAGAGAAACTCCGCGCCCAGCATATGCTGAATTTCAGCATCATAGGGGACCGTGACGAGATTAAACGCGGTGTCGACGCGCTGCTCGAACGCACGAATGCCGACGAGTTGATGATCGTCTCGGACATGTATGATGTCGACAAGCGCCTGCGCTCATTCGAGATTATCGCGGATGTCGTTAAAAATTGATCCGTCAGCCTGTCCGGCCTGAATCAGGACGGGCGCTTGATCACATTGTCATCGTCCAGCAGCACGACATTCGGCGCATGCTGGCGAGCCTTGTCAGCGTCTACGCCCGCAAAGGCCGCGATGATGACTTTATCGCCGACGGCGAAATGACGGGCTGCGGCGCCGTTGACACCAATCGTCTTGGAGCCGCGCGGCGCTTCGAGTGCGTAGGTCTGAATGCGGGCGCCATTGGTCACGTTCCAGATATCCACACGCTCATTCGGCAGAATGCCGGATGCGTCCAGCAGATCCTGGTCGATCGAGACCGAACCTTCATAGTGAAGGTCACACTGCGTAACGGTTGCAGAATGAAGCTTGGCTTTCAGCATATTGAGCAGCAAGGACGTACCCTCCGGAATTATGATGAGCGCTGTTTTTGCTCATATTGAGCATATAGGTGGGCCTGCCCCCTCGCGCAAGGGCGCTTATTGCATTGCAGCAAATATGAGTAAAGACGGATTGGCCGCTACAGGCTTCACCTTTGCGCGAGGTCAATCATGTGCCCGCTCACATTCCCCTATCGCTGGATTTTACCTGTAAACCGCTCGCCTTCCACGAAACCCTCTGTTAACTATCGGTAAGGCCGGGGAGAGCTTCTAAGGGGACCAACACCATGAAACAGACGTCAGCAGCAGTCCTGGCCGCATCGCTCATCGTGGCCGGGTGCGCCTCCAGTCCGACGTCCGGCTCCTCTTCGCCGCCATCCACCTCGCCCACCAGCCCTTCGGGACCCGTTCGCGGAATCCCGAACCCGAATGACAATGATTTCCTTGGCGACCCTACCCCGACCGTTAATCGGCATACCGGTCGCGCGAGCAGCGGCGCTGTACCGGCCAAGGACTACCTGCCCTATATCGACGTCGCGATTGATGAGGCGGCCGTCTATTCCGAGTTCGGGGACATGCTGCAGGACAGGTACACTCGAATACAGATCGTGACGCTGAAACCGGACGCCTACGACATGGATGGTGTGACATCCGGCGTGCGCAGCCAGGAAACCGAAAGCCGCAATTACGACAAGGAAAGCCGCAACTGGATTTCCCGCATGATGTCCTCGCGGAGCATCACCCGCACACTGATCGCTGAGTTTGACGTGGCGAAGCCGGATATCACCGCAACCAATGCGCTCTTCTCGTCCACATTTTCTTCCAACAATCGCGAGGGGGAAAGCTGGACGACGAATGAAAGCCTCTCGGTCTATGCAACCCCCTATTTCAAGGTTGGTCCGAACACGACGATTGAAGCCCGCTTTCGTCTTCAACTGTCGGACGAGAAGGAATCGTCCGCCAGTGCCAATGTCATGGGCGCATTGACGACGGCCGCGAACCTGATCGCACCGACATCCACGCTGGTGACCTATTTCAACGCGCCACTGATGCAGGAGGCCTCGACCTTCCTGAACACCTCCACCAGCACATTGTTCGGCCAATCCATTACCGAGCAATCCGTCAGCGCCTTCTCCGTAAAGTCGTGGACGGACAAACCCATCCTTGTCGTGTCCGCCCAGATGCCAGATGCGAACGATATCAAGGATACACGCAAGAAGGGCGCGATCGGCCAATGGGCCGTCTATCTCGACCAGCCCATCCCGTCGATCTTTACAGCTGGCGTGTCCGATGCCGGGTATCCGGATTATACTGGCGTGACGTCAGGCGACATTCTCGCCTTTGATGTGGGAGAGGATCTGACGGTGTATGATTACATCTTCTCCCGGCTCGATCTCGCTGACCGCATCTCCTATCTGAATGACACGGCAGACCCGGATGTTGCCGGATTGATCTGCAACCGGATCGAGCGCGGCCTGTCCGAAATCGGTTTCACGTCCTACGACGCGGCCGCTGCTGTGTGGGCCGCATCCGTCTCAGACCAATTCAATGGCAGCGCAAAGGCAGCCTTCCAGGGCGAAAACACCTGCGAAGCGATGATCCGCTGGCACGCGCTCGGCGGCTGAACCGGAACAAATCGGCCCGGGCCACGTCAATAGAGGCGAATATCCCTTCAGGAGCGCCTCATGCCAACATCCGTCAAAATTCTGCACACCGAACCCGTCACGCACGATGTGCGTCGCTACCGTGTTGAGAAACCCGACGGATTCCAGTTCGAGCCCGGTCAGGCAACCGAAATTGCGTTGGACAAGGATGGCTGGCGGGACGAAACGCGCCCCTTCACATTCACCGCCCTGCCCGATGCGGACACGCTCGAATTCACCATCAAATCCTACCACGATCATGACGGTGTCACGCACGAGCTATGGTCGATGCAAGCAGGAGACGCCCTCCTGCTGGACGAAGCGTGGGGTACGATCACTTACAAGGGCCCCGGCGTCTTCATTGCAGGCGGCGCGGGCGTCACACCCTTCATCGCCATCTTGCGAAAGCTCGCCGCCGACGGAAAGCTGAACGGGCACACCCTGATCGCCTCTCACAAGGCCGAGAAGGATATTATCCTGCGTGAAGAATTCGAGGCGATGGACGGGCTCGACTGCATCTGGACAGTCACGGGCCAGGACGGCTCGCCGCTTGATCGCGGGAAGATCGACAAGGGTTTCCTCCAACACCATGTCCGAGACTTTGACCAGCAATTCTATGTCTGCGGCCCCGACAAAATGATCGACGACATCAAGAGCACGCTGAAAGACCTGGGCGCGGACGCAGACGGCATTACATTCGAGGAATAGGACCTCGCTTAGCGATACTGACAAGGCCGTGAAGTTGAGACCCGTCTTCCGGAATGCCAGAACCTCTTCATGCACCACGTCCTGATCATCAATGGGCACCAGCCCTTTCCAACGTCTTCCGGATCACTCAACGCGGCATTTGTCGAGCGCGCGAAAAGGCTGTTCGAAGACTCAGGCTGGATTGTTCGGTCCAGGCGTGTTGCCGATGGATGGGACACGGAAGAAGAAGTCCGAAACCAGCTTTGGGCCGATGCCATCCTGTTCCAGTTTCCTTTGAATTCCATGGGCCTTCCCTGGCCGCTGAAGCGCTATCTCGATGAAGTGTACACGGCCGGCATGGACGGACGCCTGTCGAAGGGCGACGGACGAAGCCGAAAAGACCCCTCCCGTCAGTATGGCAGTGGCGGTCGGATGACCGAGACACGCTACATGCTGTCACTGACCCTGAATGCGCCCGGGTCCGCCTTCAATAATCCTGAACAGGTCTTCTTCGAAGGTCGGTCAGTCGAAGAGCTGCTCTGGCCAATCCATTTGAATTTCCGCTTTTTCGGGATGCAAGCCCGCCCCAGCTTTGCTGCGCACGACGTGTCAAAGGCACCCAACATCGAAGCCGATTTCGAACGGTTCGATGATCATTTGAAACAAGCGTTTTCGCCGGGCGGATCAGCCGCCTGAGGACAGGAAGTGCGCCACCACACGCCGTTTATGCGGCGCGTCCCTGTGTTCGAACAGGTAAATACCCTGCCAGGTGCCAAGGGCCATGCGTCCGCCCGTCACCGGAATCGAGAGCGACGTTTGTGTCAGGGCTGCCTTGATATGGGCGGGCATGTCGTCCGGTCCCTCGGTGCGGTGCACAAGGTAACTCATCGACGGGTCATTCGCATGCGGCACGAGCCGCCGGAAGAATGCCTGTAAATCACGCTGCACATCGGGATCTGCGTTTTCCTGAATGACGAGCGAGCAGGATGTGTGCTGGCAGAACAGGGTCAGCAAGCCGTCGCCTGCCCCTGCCACAAACTCCGCGGCATCGCGTGTAAATTCGTAAAGGCCGGAACCCCGGCTCTGAATGGTGAGTTGTGTCTGCATGCCTTCCGGATATCGCGCCCGACCCGGAGGATCAATCGCGACGTGAATTTGCAGGATGACGGGGTTTGGCGCAGCCTGTATCCAGATAGTAACGATAGTTGGATCAGCTCGGAGGTGGGACATGCGCTGGAAAGATGGACGTCGCGGCGGGAACGTTGAAGACAGGCGCGGCATGAGCGGCGGCAAGCTGGCCGGTGGCGGCATCGGTTTCGTGCTCATCGCCCTGGTTGTCTCCTATTTTCTCGGAATTGACCCACAGCCGCTCCTCGAAGCCGGAAGCGGCATGTCCAGCCAGCAGCAAACCGGCGATGTCGGCACACCGGAAGATGAGGCCGGCCAGTTCGTGGATGTTGTCGGCACCAATGTGAACGATGTCTGGGCGAACCTCTATGATGGCTACAAGAAGCCAAATGTCGTGATCTATTCCCAGGGCACGGGCACGGGCTGCGGCTATGGTCAGGCCGCGATGGGCCCCTTCTACTGCCCCGCTGACCAGACCATCTATCTGGACCTGTCTTTCTGGCAGCAGATGGAGACCCAGCTTGGCGCATCCGGCGCAGACTTCGCCCGCGCCTATGTCATCGCGCATGAGTTTGGTCATCACGTTCAGACCCTTACGGGTACGTCCCAGCAAGTGCGCCAGGCGCAACAGCGCGCCGGCAGCCAGGCAGAAGCGAACAAGTATTCTGTCGCACTGGAACTGCAGGCAGACTGCTATGCAGGCGTGTGGGCCGCCCATGCCGCCACGGCATCAAATGGAAGGGTTGCGCTGGAGCGCGGCGACATGGAAGAAGGACTGAAAACAGCCAATGCCATTGGCGACGACATGCTGCAGAAGCGTTCTCAGGGTCGCGTCACCCCAGAAGCGTTCACGCACGGCTCTGCCGAACAGCGCATGGAGTGGCTGAGCCGAGGCTATCAGACCGGCGATCCACGCCAGTGTGACACATTCAACTGAGCCCACCCGTTTCGGCGGAGGGCCGAGACAGGAAGGGAGACGCCGCGATGACCGACGGCAAGCCATTGGGATTTGACACCCAGCAAATTCACGCCGGAGCAAACCCGGATCCGGCCACCGGCGCCCGCCAGGTGCCGATCTACCAGACGACCGCCTATGTGTTCCGCGACGCGGACCATGCCGCCGCGCTCTTCGGCCTTCAGGAAGTTGGCTACATCTATTCCCGTCTTACCAACCCGACGGTTGGCGCGCTTGGCGACCGGATCGCCGCGCTCGAAGGCGGCGCTGGCGCAGTCTGCTGCTCCTCTGGGCACGCGGCCCAGATCATGGCGCTGTTCCCACTGATGGCGCCGGGCCGCAACATCGTCGCCTCCACCCGCCTCTATGGCGGAACGATCACCCAGTTCAGCCAGACCTTCAAACGCTTCGGCTGGTCCGCCACCTTTGTGGACTTTGACGATCTCGACGCCGTGAAGGCTGCGATCAATGACGACACGCGGGCCATCTTCTGTGAGACCATCGCCAATCCCGGCGGCTACATCACTGATCTGGACGCAATTGCCGAAATCGCCGACGGCGCAGGCATCCCGCTGATCGTCGACAATACGACAGCCACGCCTTATCTCTGCCGCCCGATCGAACATGGCGCGACGCTTGTTGTTCACTCTCTGACGAAATACATGACCGGCAATGGCACGGTGACCGGCGGGGCGATTGTCGATTCCGGAAAATTCGACTGGTCCGCCTCTGACAAGTTCCCGTCTCTGTCGCAACCGGAACCGGCCTATCACGGCCTGAATTTCCACGAGACGTTCGGCCCGGCGGCCTTCACCTTCCACGGCATCGCCATCGGCCTGCGCGACCTTGGCATGACGCTGAACCCGCAAGCTGCGCACTATACGTTGATGGGCATCGAAACGCTCTCCATGCGGATGGAAAAGCATGTCGCAAATGCGAAGAAGATTGCCGCCTGGCTGGAAGGCCATGACGCTGTGGCAGGCGTCACCTATGCCGGGCTGGCCTCCTCACCCTACAAAGATCGCGTGCCGAAGATCTGCCCGAAAGGCGCAGGGGCTCTGTTCACCGTCCAGCTGAAGGACGGTTATGAGGGCTGCACGAAATTTGTCGGCAATCTTCAGTTGTTCAGCCACGTGGCGAACCTTGGCGACGCGCGCAGCCTGGTCATCCACCCAGCCTCGACCACGCACCGCCAGCTGACACAGGCCCAGCAGATCGCCGCGGGCGCCGCCCCTGACACGGTCCGCCTCTCCATCGGCATCGAAGACGCCGACGATTTGATCGCAGATCTGGATCAGGCGCTGAAGGCTTAGACGCCTCACAAAACACAAAAAAGGCGGCCTCGACGGGCCGCCTTTTTCATGTTCGGCACACTTCTGCTCTTAAGTATCCAGGAAGCTCCGCAGTTTGCGGCTGCGGCTCGGATGCTTCAGCTTGCGGAGCGCTTTGGCTTCGATCTGACGGATACGCTCGCGGGTCACGCTGAACTGCTGGCCGACTTCTTCCAGCGTGTGGTCGGTATTCATACCAATACCGAACCGCATGCGCAGCACACGTTCTTCACGCGGGGTGAGCGAGGCGAGCACGCGCGTCGTTGTTTCGCGCAGGTTTGACTGGATCGCGGCGTCGACGGGCAGAAGCGCCATCTTATCCTCAATGAAGTCGCCAAGGTTTGAATCCTCGTCGTCGCCAATTGGCGTCTCCAGGGAGATCGGCTCTTTCGCGATCTTCAGAACCTTGCGGATCTTCTCCAGCGGCAGGCCCAGCTTCTCGGCGAGCTCCTCCGGGGTCGGCTCGCGGCCAATCTCGTGCAGCATCTGGCGCTGGGTACGGATGATCTTGTTGATCGTCTCTATCATGTGCACCGGGATACGGATCGTGCGCGCCTGGTCCGCAATGGACCGGGTGATCGCCTGACGGATCCACCAGGTCGCATAGGTCGAGAATTTGTAACCG